>Ga0315312_1000210_pt1 | contig 87921 bp, 77 predicted proteins | sample TDP7_MG_FD_203629 | JGI IMG/M metagenome (GOLD analysis project Ga0315312, IMG submission 203629) | Freshwater sediment microbial communities from Lake Towuti, South Sulawesi, Indonesia - TDP7 | ecosystem: Environmental > Aquatic > Freshwater > Lake > Sediment | place: Indonesia: South Sulawesi...
TCCTCCCGCGTCTCGAACTCATACCGTTTGTCCAGTACTGCTTCGAATCCACCGATACTTTCCATTATTACGTGCATGTACGTCTTCAATTCACTAGGCATAGGGGGTTTGGCGACTGGGCTGGCCCTCATTTCTCCAATGGAGGTGCCTGGCACCGAGAGGCGCGAGCTCATGGATACAGCGACGATAAGAACCACGCCACATGCGATGAGGAATGCAGGAAGCCCAAGCCCTATCCAAAAGCGGCTAAACCGACGCTCCTTCGGGGGCGCTGGCATAGACTCATCGACGCCGGGTTGGAGTTGCCGTTCCTTATCGAGCAAAGGCTCCCCGAATCGCCGTCTGGCAGGGGGCAATCCCTCCTTGGGAAGTGCTACAGATGGAGCTTCGGGCCGAACCTTCACCTTCCTTGCTCTGGCCCACTCCAACCCCTCCCTTGCCCTTTCATTTGAAGGATTCATAGCCAGTATCTTCTGAAGGAGGAGGATCGTCTCATCGAGGTCTCTACTGCAACCCGCTTTTCCCAACAAGGCGTCTTCATTGGTGGGGTCTAGATGTACGACCTCAGAGAAGAGGCGATATGCTTCTTCCTTCCGACCAGCCTTGAGGGCACCGATTGCCTGTCTCATCAACTCTTCCGCGTCGTTCATGGTAACGTCCTCCTTCAACTCTCCCATCCTCACTGATACATTACAAACTGGCATATATATTATAATAGAAAAGAATGAGATGGTAAAGACTTTCTGCCATACTTAACTTCGGTGAATGTTTCTGGTGAACCGGAGGTTAGAGATGGCAGGAAGCGATTTCGACGTGGAGGTAGGGAAGAAGATACAGGAGGCACGCACCGAGGTCGGGATCAGTCAGCAGGTCCTTGCCGACCGCATAAGTTCGAGTCAGACAGCGATCTCCCACTATGAGAGTGGAGCAAGAGCGGTCCCGCTTGAGATCCTCATAGAGATAGCAAGGGAGGTCCGGAAGCCCCTGAGTTACTTCCTGGGAGTACACGACGAGATAATGGTGATCAAAGGTACCACCCTGTATGAAATCGCCAAGGGAGTTGAGGAACACCCCGAGGATTTGGAGTTGCTTAAGCAGCTGTGGGATTACGTCAGGTCGCGGAGGGGTAGATAACAGGTCATTTCGCCTCAGTAACAAGGCGACGGCTAACCACCTCTGGCCGTCGCTCTTCTATCTCGGTCGCGGGAAAAGCGGTCGTTGCCCCAGATCACAGTGCTCTACAGTACTATTGACATCCTCTCAGCCCCCCGGTACAATCTTCCCCCCACAAATCGCTCCAGACCTGGGTCTAGTAGCCCGCTCACCATCGAATGGCTGGTTGTGATAGACGCAGGACCAGATAATCCCCGCAAGCTTGCCCATGGCAGCGATAACCGCCGCTTTACCTTCCATACCTTCCGATCGACGACGATCCACATAATCGGCGATGAAGTTCGGACGCCGATTGGGAGCAAGCAATCCCACCACAGCGATGTACAGGATGCCACGTCCATACCGCGAGCCTCCCCTGCCCATTCGGGACCGCTTCTGCGAAATGCCGCTTTGCTCGCATACCGGATATACACCTAACATCTTGCGGAACTTCTTCTTGGTGGGATACCTGCGAACATCTCCTACTAGCCCGATGATTTCCGCAGCGGTCCAAGGGCCGATCCCAGGAATGGTGAGGAGAATGCGAGCTTGTGGATGAGACGATAGTTCGCCCCGAAGCTCGTCCTCGATCTCTTCCAGAAGGTCGCGCTGTTGTTTCAACTGACGCGCCAAGAACAGGACAAGTGGCCGGTAGCGGGTGGCATCCGCGCCCATCGTCTCCTTCGCTAAAGCAATAAGGCTTTCTCGCCTCTTTCGGGAACGAATAGCTTTGAGCTGCTCTGGCTGAGCACCAGCCAGTTCCGACGGAGTCGGAAAAAGATGCGCAACCCCTAGGATGGCGGGCCAATGTTGTTCGGCGGCTTCAGGAAAGATCGCGGAGTAGATTCGGTGCAATCTGTTAGTTGTCGCGGTGATCATCTTACGCATCGCTCGTCGTTGTCGCGACAGCACCTTGATCGCTTGTGAGCGGTCAGCAAGATCAAGGGCCACAGGAGATACACCAAGGGGTTCACCGAGTGAGTCTCGCAGGTAGAGCAGGCGGGCTATGCAGCGGGCATCGATATCGTCATCCTTGTGGGTGATGCTGAAGAATCGCTCGCGCGCATCCTTCACCGCTGCACCATCCACGAAGAGGATGGTGCAGCGTTTCCCCAGGTACTCGGCAATGGGGCGAGAATAGTAGTATCCCGTCGACTCAAGCCCGACTACCACGTCCTCTTGTTGCGGGCCGCTGGCAGTGACAATGTGTCCGACCAACGAATCGAGATCAGCGCGCCGATTGAGAACTTTAAACGTGGGCGTCTTCTTCCATTGGGAATCGCCTCTCTCCATCACCTCCTCTTCAATAATCGCTACCTTGTGAAAACGAGAACCTATGTCGATTCCAACATATGTTGCCAATTCAACCACCTCCCGTTATTGTCCTGGGCTTGACGAAAAAGCAACGAAACTCGCCGCGGGCAGGGAGAATCGAGACGTTGGGAAGCAAAGCGCCATCCGAGTGGGAAAGCCCTTTATCGAGCCATCGTACCATCACCCTCGAGGGCTGGGCCCAATTTCCTCGGCCAGGAAAGGCAACACTTGCGCTCTGTCCTGAGCCCCTGAAGGAACCCATCTCAGGCCTCTCTGGCTTTGCCTAGAGCGACAAAGAGATCACCGGAGTTTGATTCCCGCATCGATTAAGTGAACCACCATGCCCTTCGCCTTCACTCTAAAAGAGAAGCGGTAAATCCAGCGACACTGCCTCACTACGACCACTCACAGGTGATGACTCTCAGTCTTTCGTCGTGGGCTGCCCTTTTGATGATTGAAACGTTGACAATCGTCCTCTCGGGTGGGGATAATTACAGCAGCCAGGGGTCGGAGAAGTTCGGTCCACCTTGAAACCAGGGCTTATCACCCACACCTAAAGCCGGACTCTTGATTTCATATGATACTCTCCTCCAAAGGCCAGCTTGCTTTTTGGGCTCAGAACCCACGGGGTTCGTCGGCCTCGCCCCTGGCAGTGGCATGATAGCACTCAAACCTTTGCTTGTCGAGGTCCAAAACCACGAGCAACCCTTCTCTCTCTGCTACATAGGGCTTGGCTCGGGTCGTGCGCAAATAGATCCGGGCGCGACAAATATAGACTGGTCGTCCACTTCCTAAGACGACACCGACGCAGCTGGTCTACACCTCTGGTAACGCCCACCCTGGGATCACGGAGATCATCGGGAGTCCACCGCAACCTCGGCAACCTATCCTGCCTGGCCTTCCTTATCTCTTCGCCGGGATAACCTATGCCATCGACGAGGATGGAGTGTCCCCCTGTAATTTTCCACCATTTTGCCCCATTTGAAGCGAGTGCTCCCAATGACTGAACTCCATACTCCATGGGTATCACTGGCCAGTCTTTTTCGATGTCAGGGGCGCCTCGTAGATTCTGCAACTATCCTGCAGGAGGTATGGGGAGTCGAATACAGAGAGGAAACTCACTACGTGAAGAACTACATTCGGCGCTTGAGGCAAAAGCTAGAGAAGGATCCCAAGAGCCCTCAGTACATTCTGACCGAGAGGGGGTTCGGCTACAGGTTTGTCGAGGGAGGGGAGTAGGAGAGACAGGAGCTGACTGGGAACCGCAGCCGGCGAGGCAAGAAGGGCGCGGGCCGTACAATAGCGCGCCCTCCCCGTTTGAGGGGAATATCAGAGGCAAGATCGAGTGGATGCGGCGCTTGGAGAATTTTTACCTCTGTCTAACGCCAGTCTGCTAGAATAAGATCGATGTCTGGGACGCCTCTGACGAGTGACCTGCATGGAGAAAAGGAGTCCGGTCTGTGGAAGTTAGGGTCATAGCGGCGGGAACTGACCTTGCCTTCCTGGACCAGCTGGAGTCTAGGCTCACCGTGTGTGGATATCCGGTGGGGAAGGTGGGGTCGATACCGGATTTGCTGCGCCAACTCTTTCACTATGAGCCCTCTCTTGTCATAGTGGTGAATGATCGCCCTTCTCCTGCTTGGGATGCCAAGGAGGCCTGTCGCCGAGTGCACGAAGTCTCGCACGCATCGGTGATGGCCATCGCATATGAGCGAGAGGTCGTAGACATGCTGAGAGCGGGAGCCGACGATTCTGTGGCCTGGCCGATAGAGTGAGAGGAATTCATAGGGCGACTAGCCGCCCTCTTGCGCAGAGCCACCAAGCGAGGCCAGCCCAAACATTTACCTTCCATCCTGGCAGAAGCCGGCGTTTGGATCGGTTTCGACTCCCAAGAGGTCAACATCCACGGCCAGGATGTCGCCCTCACCGACAAAGAGTTTCGCCTCCTCACTCACCTGGTGCGCAACCACGGTCAAGTGGTGTCCCGCGATCGGCTCGAAGCTGTGATCAGGGACGATCGCGAGAGGAAAGAAAGCGAATTGCTGCGGCAATACATCTTTCGCCTCAGGCGGAAGATAGAACGTGACCCGTCGAACCCTCGCGTGCGTCACTCACCGGGGAGCGGGATACTCCTTCGATCTCCACAGCCTCTAACACCCTGTGCGCGCAAGCGAGTGGCCGGGAAGAAGGATGGAATCGATGGTCGATGACACTCGGAAGAGTCAAGGGCTCTTATGCGGGGATGAGACCGATATGGTGTGGAATATCTCTGGCCGCGACGATTCGAGAACCTAACTGGGGTGAATTAGTGACTGTTTCGGTAAGAGGGGTTTGGTAAGGTGACATCGCAGCTGATTCCTGAAGTCGCGGTCGTCTGGTTTTATCCACGGGTTTCAACATTGTAGAAGGGAGGATTGACAACTAGGACCTCTCATCGGCACCAAAAGGCCCGCTTGAACGCGCGGCGTCCCATCAGGAGATCACCATGAAACATTGGTGCGCTCTATAACCCAACGCGCGTAAGGAAGAGCAGGTTCACAACTCACGGAAAGCCAAGGGTCTTGAGATATCTGCCTGCTGTCAAGACCAGGAAGAACGGTAACTACAAAGTCGCGCGCTTCTTCTCTTGCTACCTCTTCGTACGCGTCGACCCCTCCAATAGTCTTTCCTCCCAGCGCTCCGTCCCTGGCTCGAGAGCGATTATCAGCTTAGGTGGTGAGCCCGCTACCGTCCTTGAGGATGGCATCTCCATGATGAAAGGGCGCTGCCCTACATAGAAGAATCGGGCTAATGGGACATGCGTATTCCAGCCTGGTGACGAGATGGTGGTGAAGTGTGGGCTGTTACGGAATTCGAGGCCGTGTTTGACCGGAGCACGTACTGACGGGATAGAGGCAGATATCCCGTTGGATTTTCTGGCTCCCTCGACGCCCGTGAAGTCGAATAGGACTGTTTAGACAAAGGCCGGTGGCCCTCCTTGGACTAATGGGAGCATCGGACGCCTGTTACTGCTGCCTCGATTCTCAAAGCAAGCTCAGAAAGGCTGAGCGTGCCTAAAGGTTTTTCGCAAGCCCAGAAGTCCCTACCTGGCTGGCAGAGTACGTCATTTGCGTGGGTAGTGGCCGGTGCTTGATCAGGCAAATACAAAGAGAGCCGTTACTGCGTAAGACTTCGGCAATCTACGGCGAGCGTTCTTCCTGGCCGTTGGGCATAGCTGGGGTAAGGCGATAAGGCGACATAGCTTCCTCACCTCACATCTTCCGGATTGGATCTCACTCATTGTCGGACGTCGCGGCATGTTAGGCTTTGTCTGCCAGTGTTAGCCGTTGTGCATATTTGTAATTGACCCTTGACAAATGCGGCAGGTCGTTGTATACTAGAAAGCAAACTTGCCCGACGGCTCTACGGTGAGGGAGCGACAGGATTTGAGGCGGTTGACTATATGGCCCGGTTCCGTCTTGTATGGCTACGCTTCAAACCCATCACCTTTCTTCCCCTGGGTGATTTGCTGCTGGTGAACCTCGCTACCCTCTTGGCTCTTCGGCTATGGGCTGTGAGAGATGGCCAAGAGGCGGTCTGGTGGGAGTTCATCGTTTCCCACGCCCAGTGGTTCTTGGCGCTGTCAGCTCTATGGCTCTTGATGGCTGTAGTCCAGGGGCTATACACCCAGAGGACACTCTCCAAGGTGGTGGATAGTCTATTGGCGCTTCTAGCGCTAACTGGTTTGTTCCTGTTTGCATATTTTGTTGTTTATTTCTTCGCCCCGGTTGGCATGCTACCCCGGCGTTTCGGGCTTGAGGCCGCCATCCTCTCTATGGCTCTTGTCGCCCTGTGGCGAGCGGCCCACATCATCATCTGCACCGGCTTGATGGTCGCTCGTTCGGCCTCCGTTGGGCAGACAGGTGGGGTGACAGAGTTCGTCCGCGAGGTCATCCGCGAGACATTTGCTTCTGATGGCCACAAGCCGCGCGAGGCGCCCTCCGTCCATCTTAAGGGTCGAGTCATGGAGGAGCTTTATACCGTGCGGGAGGTAGCCGAGCTTCTCAAAGTACATGAGGCCACCATCTGGCGGTGGTGTCGGAGTGGCGATCTACGGGCCTTTCGCGTGGGCCAGCGGTGGCGGATTGCGGCCAGCGACCTGCAGAGACTTATGGAAGCTAAGGAGGAGATGACACCTGATAGAAAGTCATAAGTCTGAGAGGTGATCTCATTGGGGTAGAGGATCTCTTAATGGCAGGATCTCGGCAAGTCATGGCTTGGGGAAGCTTAGATGATGAGGAAAGCAGGAGGATGAACAGATCGTCACGGCATGTGCGATCGGTTGTAGATTCAGACTCGAGGGGGACAAGCTCGGCCTAGAAGACGTTGGCGTCTCAAAGGCTGACACTTTCTAACCTTTTTGGGGAATCATGGAATATTGGTACGCTCTATACACTAAGCCACATAAGGAACACCAAGTTAGCAGCTTCCTGGAAAGCAAGGGTTTCCAGACCTATCTTCCCCTCATCCAGGTTAGGGAGCGCGGCCGGGAAAAGAGTGTGCTGTTCTTCTCTTGCTATCTCTTCGTCCGCGTCGGCCCCTCTAATGGCTTTTGTACTCTACGCTGGACCCCTGGCCTCAGAAGGGTCGTCAGCTTTGGCGACCAACCGGCCCTGGTTGAGGAACATGTGATCTCTTTCATCGAACAGCGCCTAGCCGATATGCAGGAATCGGGCTGCACAGCGTATCGGTTCAAGCCAGGGGATCGGGTGGCCATAACCTCTGGCCCCTTGAGGGATTTTGAAGCGATCTTCGACCAGAACTTGTCTTCCCAGGACCGGGCGAAGATCTTGGTAGATTTCCTCGGTCGATGGACGCGCTGTGAAGTAGAGATCGACTGTCTTGAGAGAGTGCATTAGCGCGCACTTCCAACCATGGGGAAAACTGAATACGGGTGAGCAGTGCTCGCAGTCCAAGTGCAGGCACTGAACGGCGGAGCGTGCCTAGATTTCGTCACCGAGCCCCTTGCCGGACTCTCGAATGGTTCTGACTGGCGACCCTTAGGGTGGCCGTGCGCGACGATGGCTTTGTCTGAGATGTGCCTTTTGTGCTGTGGGGCGCTGACCATCAAGCAGCCGACGGCAAGTGCGGAATGGGAGGATGACGAGGTCTATCAGCAACATTCCAGAGGTATCTGATTTCTTTGCCCACCTGCGTCTCAAGAACCTCTCCCCTCGAACCATAGTCGAGTACAAAAAGGTCTTAGACAGCCTCTTTGACCACATCGGTTTAGGCGACTCACCGCCGAGGGAGATCACTACTGCTCAATTGCGAGAGTATGTGGCCAGCCTACAGCAGAGAGGCTTGGCCCCCAAGACGGTTAACAACTATGTCTTGGTCATAAAGCGGTTCTTCGGCTTCCTTTTGGTTGAAGGCCACATCGCAGAAGATCCGTCGTTGCGCCTTCCCCGGCCCAAGGTGGGAAAGCGATTACCCAAGGCGCTGACCCTCACTCAGGTGCAAGACCTATTCGCTGCCTTCAAAGGAGAGACGCCCACGGAACGGCGCGATCGGATGTTCTTCCAATTGGTCTATGGCTGTGGCCTGCGGGTGAGCGAGGCAGCCAACCTAAGACTGGAAGACATTGACTTTAGCGAAGAGGCCCTCCGGGTCGTTGGCAAGGGGGACAAGGAACGACGACTATATCTAAAGCCCAACTTGGTCCAGGCCCTGAGAGAATATGTCGCAAAGAATAAACCAAGGACATATCTCTTCCCAGGCCGGGGCGGTGACAAGTCCATCACGTTCCGGAACATGGACGCTCGACTTAAGGGGTACGTAAGGGCCGCGGGCTTGCCGGACCGGGTTACGCCTCACACTCTTCGGCATTCTATCGCTGTTCATTACCTGATCAACGGGGCTCCTATCACCTTTGTGCAGAATCTGTTGGGTCACGAGAGTCTGGCGACGACCGGGATTTATACTCGGCTAGCTGACACGATGACCAAAGAGATTGCGTTGAACACTCCGACGGCGCTGGATGAGGTGCTTCCAGCAGAACAGACGATGTTGAAGGAGCAGATGGCAGCGTACGAGGCGGAATATGAGGAGTGGGACGCTCTGGGGATCGAGCTAGCGAGGTAGAAAGGCGCGCCAAGACAACGGAGTGAACAACGCGGCACTTGCGGAAGTTCCTAACAAAGGATCAACATCGTGAGTCAAACATTCAAAATGCTTGAGAAGAAAATCCAGAAGAGCTACGAGATCATTGGGGGCACCTATGAACGGTTCGCGCCAGACCGGATGGCGTTAGCTTGGACAGGTGGCAAGGATAGCACTCTGTTGCTGTGGCTGGTGCGCCAATATGCACTTACGCACCAGCGCCCACTGCCCAAGCTCATGTTCATCAACGAGGGACACCTCTTCGATGAGATCGAGAGCTTTGTAGCCAAAATAGTGGCTGAGTGGAACCTGGGGGTGTACGAGGTTAAGAACGAAGATGTACTAGCCCAAGTCCAAGAGGTCGGCGATCCAGTCTACGTGAGCCGGCTGAATGCCCGCAACCAGCGGGAGCTGGAGCGGCTGGGCTTCGATGGAGAGTGGTTCCCCTTTGAGCCCGAATCCTACGTGGGCAACCACCTGATGAAGACAGTGGCGATGAACATCTGGCTGGAGGAGCAAGGTATTCGAGCCTTGATGACCGGCATCCGCTGGGACGAGCAAGAGGCGCGGGCCAACGAGACCTATTTCAGCCCTCGCTATGACCCTGACCATATACGTGTCCACCCCTTGCTGCACTTCAAGGAGCGTGACGTGTGGGAGGCCATCCGTAGTCACGGCATCCCCTACGCCAGACTGTACGAGGAAGGCTACCGCTCACTGGGCGCGAAGAGCACCACAACCAAGGTGACCGATCTCCCGGCCTGGGAACAGGACCTGGAGAACACAGCCGAGCGGGCCGGCCGCCGCCAGGACAAGGAGGGGATCATGGAGCAGCTCCGGGCACTGGGGTATATGTAACGCTACGCTACAGTCTGAAGGTTTGACAAAAGGGGCTGTGCGGTTGGTCCTAGGAGGGTTGCTATCGGTCTCGGGTGCAAGATCGATCGCCTGAAAGTTCATACTTGCACGTTGAAATGAATTCGATGGCGAGCTCGGGAATTGAGACTATGGATGTCGCAAGGCGCTTTCCCAAGAATAACTCTCGCCTGGTGATAGTTGGCCTCGATGGCATGCCATATCGCCTCATAAAGAATCTGGCGGAAAAGGGTACGATGCCTAACATGAAGCGACTTATTGAGGAGGGCGTTTTCCGCCAAATGGAATCCTCTATACCGGAGGTATCGTCGGTCGCCTGGAGTTCGATCATCACCGGAACCAATCCCGGGGTGCATGGGATATTTGGCTTCACGGATTTGGCACCGGGGACCTATAGGATGACGTTTCCGAATTTCAACAGCCTCAAGGCTAAGCCTTTTTGGGAGCGGGAGAGCAGTAGGAGATCGGTGATCATCAATGTACCTAACACCTATCCAGCCAGATCCCTAAATGGCGTTCTGATCGCTGGCTTCGTGGCCCTGGATCTAGAAAAGGCTACCTATCCCCGCTCATTGGTCCCTCAACTGGAGAGCATGGACTACCGCGTAGATGTGGATTCTCAGCGGGCCCAAGAATCTCTTAGTTTTTTTCTTAAGGACTTGGATAGGACTCTTGAAGCGCGGATATCCGCATACCGGTATCTTTGGCATGAGGAGGATTGGACGACGTTCATGCTGGTATTCACCGGCGTTGACCGATTGGCCCACTTCTTGTGGGATGCTTACGAAGATGAATCCCACAAGTATCATTGGGCTTTCTTAAGCCATCTCCATCGGATAGACGAAGTGCTGGGGGAGATAATGCAGGGGATGGAAGATGATGATTCTATCATACTACTCTCTGACCACGGATTTGAGTTACTGGAAAAGGAGGTCTATATCAATGTCGCATTGAGGGAAGAGGGGTTCTTGAGCTTCGACCGAGAGCCTCCTGCAAGCCTCAAGGAGATTGGCAACAGCACGAAAGCCTTTGCCCTCGACCCTGCCAGGATATATGTGAACCTCAAGGGTCGATATCCTCGGGGATGCGTCAAGCCCGAAGATCGAGAGGCTGTGATCAGGGACCTGGAAAGCGCTTTCTCCGCTCTGGTGGTTGATGGAAGAAAGGTCATTAGGCGCGCTTACCGAAAGGGAGAGATCTTTGAGGGTCCTTTCTCCCCTCAAGCACCTGATTTGGTGCTCCTGGCCAATGAGGGGTTTAACCTAAGGGCCAGCATCAAGGCTGCGCAGCTTTGGGGAAAGGACATTCGAACCGGTAAACATTCTCAACCGGATGCCTTTTTGCTGGTGAAAGGTGACGGTGACAAGGGGATTGTGCCGAAGAAACCACGTGTCTTTGATGTGGTAGACATCATGGATAAACTACAGCGGAGGAGGCCAATATGAAGCTGCACAACGCTGACAAAACATGTTGGAATTGCCCCGCAATCGATCTGGCGGGGAAGGTTGACTTTCGGGCCTGTGGGCAGTCTGCGGAGAAGTTTGAGAAAAGGGTGAGCGAGGATTCAGACATCTACATCATGGCCGAGTGCCATAGGCGTCCTGAATTGGGCCTCTTCGATCCCATCTCGATCACCTTCGAGCAATGCCCAGAATGGCAGGCGACACCTTACGGATACATGCTCCAAAATATGCGAGTGATGATCCTGGGCATGGACGGGTATCTGGGATGGACGTTGACCCTCTGGCTTGGGAGCCTGGGCTGCGAGGTCAGTGGCATCGATAACTACAGTCGTCGTGATTGGGTGATGGAGCGTGGATCGCACACGATTGTGCCCATCGCCAGGATGACCGAGAGGCTTCACGCTGCAAAGGAGGTTCTGGGACTTGATATCAATTTCCGCAGGATGGATATCATGGACCGCGCTCGGCTTCGTGGATTCGTTGAGGAGGTCAAACCTGAGGCGATCGTTCACTATGCAGAAAATCCCAGTCCCGCGTATAGTATGATTGACGCCGAGCACGCCATTGAAGTTCAGCGAAACAACGTCTTGGGTACATTGGGACTCTTGTTTATCATTAGGGATACGGTTCCGGAGACTTCGCTTCTGAAACTGGGGACCATGGGCGAATATGGGACCCCTCTAACCGGCCGTCCGCTTTTTGAGGGCATGTTCCCGGCCGACGCAGTTCTGCATTGGGATGGCCGTGAATGGAGCATGGGCGGGGAACTCACGCCCCGGGATCCAGTGAGCTTCTACCATGTCAGCAAAGTGCAAGATACCTTCAACATCTATGAAGCGTGCAAGTACTGGTGGCTCCGTTCATATGATATCATGCAGGGAGTGATCTACGGGGTGCACACCGATCAGGTGTCGGCTGACCCCAGATTGCGGACTCGGCTTGACATCGACGAATGTTTTGGCACGGTGATAAACCGTTTCGTTGCACAGGCAGTGATAGGCTTCCCTCTGACGATATATGGCGCCGGGGAGCAGATCCGTGCCTTCATCGCTTTGGAAGATGCGATGCAGTGCATGACTCGCTTGATTTGCTCTCCCCCGGAGCCTGGGCAATACGCGGTGGTCAATCAGATGTCCGGTTACTACAGCATCGGCGAATTGGCAGAGACTGTGGCCAAAATCGGCCGGAAATATTTTGATCTGCCTGTAAAGATTCAGCGGGTGGAAAACCCTCGGGTGGAAGCCGATCGACATCCCTTTGAACCCATCTATGAAAAACTGCCCAAGGAGTTTGGCTTTGAGCCCAGAGTTTCCCCCGAGGAAGCCGTTTACAGGATGTTTGAACTGCTGACTCGACCTGAAATCAAGGAGAGAATTGAACAGAAGAAGCACCTCATTCTTCCTCAAACCTGGTGGTCGGGGATAAAGAAACGAGTGGAGACGATAGAAGTTTTTGAGGAGGCGGAAGCATCAGAGGAACCAGTAATCGTCGAACAACCGGTCTTGGAGTAGGTCTTTGAAAGGGTGAGGGTATGAGCCGCACCTTGCACCTTACAGATGCCAATTTTGAGGAAGAGGTACTCGGATCACAGATCCCCGTCTTGGTAGACTTTTGGGCTTCGTGGTGCCCGCCTTGCAAGATGGTAGAGCCGATTCTCGCTGAATTGGCCGAAGAGTGCGACGGAAAGGTTAAGGTTGGCAAGCTCCACGTAGACCAGAATCCAAAGACGGCTTCCAAATACCAGATTATGGGAGTTCCTACTTTCGTGTTGTTCAATTCAGGTAAGGTGGTTCAGCGGAGGACAGGGGCGCAGTCGAAAGAGCAACTCAAGCAAATGGTGAGTGAAGTCGTTTGAGAATCTCGGTAGTGATCCCAGCTTACAACGAGGAGGATCGAATCGGAGACGTAGTGCGGACGGCGGGTCGGTATGTGGACGAGGTGGTCGTGATCGACGACGGGAGCACTGACAGGACAGGCGAGGTTGCCCGAGCAGCTGGGGCGCGAGTGATACGGCAAGACAACGCTGGTTACATCGCAGCAATAAAGCGGGGCTTCCAGGAAGCATCAGGAGATGTAGTTGTTACTATGGACGCCGATGGAGAGCATCGGGCCCAGGATATTCCAAGGTTGGTAAGGCCAATTCTGGATGGCGAGGCTGATCTGGTGCTGGGCAGACGACCGGAGATTGCTCGGTTCTCAGAACGGTTCTTGAACTGGCTGACAAACTTTCGAGTGCGTGTGGGCGATTCCGGGACGGGCTTGCGTGCCCTGCGGCGGGAGCTTGCGTTGAGACTGGAGCTAAAGGGGCGCTGTATCTGCGGGATCTCGGTCTTGGAACCGGTCGCCCTAGGGGCGCAGATTGCCGAGGTGCCGGTTGAGTTGATGCGAGCGGAGAAGTCACGGCGTATTGCCTGGTTCCACCTGCCACAGGTGTGGCACGTGGTGAAATGGCTGTTGAAGAGGCGGAGGGGTTGAGAAGCATATTGGTGACTGGGGGTGCGGGCTTCATTGGGGCCAACCTGGTGCGAATGCTCCTGGCCGAAGGTTACCGCATTTGCGTCCTGGACAATCTCAGCACGGGGCGGCGGGAGTACCTGGAGGGCCTAGACTTGGAGGTGATGGAGGGGGATATCGGGGATACCGAGGTGGTGGCGGCGGCTGTGAAGGGCGTTCATGAGATTGTCCACCTAGCCGCTCAGTGCGGGGTATCTGGCTCGTTGGCGAATCCTAGGCTGGACTGCGAGGTGAACATCCTCGGTACGCTGAACTTGCTGGAAGCATGCCGCCGGTATGATGTGCAGCGTTTCGTCTTCGCCTCGTCGAATGCCCCACTTGGCCGGCAGCGCCTGCCGGCCAGCGAAGACAAGGCCCCACTCCCCATCTCCCCCTACGGGGCCAGCAAACTGGCAGGGGAAGCGTACTGTCTGGCCTACCACGGCTCGTGGGGGTTGGGGACGGCGGTGCTGCGTTTCGGGAATGTGTATGGTCCCTTCTCGGCTCACAAGAACAGCGTGGTGGCCAAGCTCTTCAAGGACATCGTGAGCAAGAGAAGTATCACTGTGAATGGGGATGGAAAGCAGACCCGGGACTTCTTATACGTGGACGACCTCTGCCAAGCCATCCTGCTGGCCCTGGAAAGCAGTGCGAGCGGGGAGGTGTTTCAGATAGCGACAGGGGTGGAGACGAGCATCTTGGAGCTGGTGGCGCTGGTGCAGAAGGTGGTGGATCAGGATGTGGACATGCGCCACGGCCCACCCAGGCAGGGAGACATGCGTAGGAACTATGCCACTATCGCTAAAGCGCGGCGGATGCTAGGGTGGGAGCCTACAACGGATCTAGTTACTGGCCTGCAAGAAACCTACGCTTGGTTCAAATCACCAATTTCAAAGATCGTATGGAACCAAAGATGCCTAACTTAGAAAATACGCAAAATCTATGCAATTTACAGTTGGCCCTCTGCCAACTTCTACGGGGCCGCCCTGGCATACGGAATCGTATGGACAATGCGCGAGCATGATTCTTCACAGACGTCGCTTATCGTTTCATCCAGAGCTCAAGAGGCCAAGAAGCGGCTCTTCGAGGTAGCCAAGGGGACCGGCATCGCCTTCTGGGGCCTTCTTTTGGCAAAGGTTATCAAGTATGTAACGCGGATATTGATTGTCCGGAAGGCTGGGCTGGCAGCCTACGGACTGTTGAACCTGGGCTTGGCCGTTATTTCTCTGCTCGCGGTCTTCGCGCTGCTCGGATTGCCGAAGTGCCGGTTGAGTTGACGCGAGTGGAGAAGTCACGGCGTATCGGCTGGTTCCATCTGCCACAGTGTGCGACGTGGTGAAATGACTGTTTGCGAAGCGATCCTAACGCATCAAGGCGACTGCGGCCCACCGTGTTCAAAGAAAGGTTGAAGTCGTGAAACCGAACTCGCTTATCCGTTATCGGAAGGGAGAACTCACTGTAAGCATAAAGGTTCTATTATCACTGGTGACTATGGCCGTAATCGCTCTAACCATCGCAAACGGTAGATTCCTTGTGGGCGCATTCTACAACAACCTAGGAAGCATCGGTTTGAGTAGACACCTACCCGCAACGCGACCCCAAGCACTTGAGGCAAGCCAGGCCGATTTCGAGCGAGCTATTTCATGGAGCTCAAGCAATGCTTCCGCTTATCGGAGCTTGGGAAGGGTATTCTATGAACGGGGTAGTTTTCTTGCTGCCGTCCACGTTTTGGAGAAAGCCTTGTATCTGTCTCCAAGTGATCGGTGGGCGCGTTTTTGGCTTGGAAATGCTTATGCAGCTGCCGGCATGGAACAGCCGGCTATCGCAGCATGGCGAAAGGCTGAGGCGCGAGACTACTTTTATGTCGGTGGAGCGCGCTACCTCGCCCTGGGCGACGCAGTCAAAGCTGAGAGCTGGCTTAGAAGAGCTGTGGCTATCGATCCCTCTTCGACCGGTGCGCACATGCTATTGGCTTACATACTTTGGGGGAAAGGAAATCGAGAAGATGCACTTTCATTCCTGAACAAAGTTCTCGATCTGGAGCGAGAAGGCTCCGCCGAATGGTACTTTGCCTTGGGCGAAAAGCGGCGCGTGTCCATGGACTGGGACGGGGCCTTTGACGCGTACCAAAAGGCCGTGCAGTTGGACCCATCGAGTAGCAAGTATTGGTATCGTGCAGGGCTGGCGCTGTACAGGAGCGGAGGGACCATCGATGAGGTTATGCACTTTCTAGGAAAGGCTATTGAGACCGATCCACAAAATATCTCCACTTATCTCGTCGTTGGTGACATATATCTGGCTCAAGCAAACTATTCAGAAGCCGAACGGTGGTATCTGAAGGTTGAAGAGGTTTCGGCTGAGAGCGAGTACGCACCCCTTTTCCTAGGAAAGAGCGCACTAGCCCGTGGAGCTCTTGAAGATGCACATAAGCACCTAACACAGGCTCTAACTAGAAATCGGCACAACGCTGACGTTCACTACTATCTTGGTCTATACTACAAAGCCAAAGGTAACCTGCGGGAAGCCGCGGCCGAATTGGAGACGGCTGTTCAGCTGAGCCCAGCTACAGGCTACTACTTGGGTCTGGCGGAGACCTATCAGCAGATTGGTGACTATTTGAAGGCCCTGCGCATCTACCAACGCATGTTAGAAATTGATCCAGATAACGCAACCGCGCGAGAACAGATCGATCTGTTAGAGGCGCTTCTACAACCACATGAGGAATGATGCGAGAACATCGTACTTTCGCTGGGGGGGCAATTTCTGGTGCAAGCGGATTCTTAGAGGCTAGGCTGCACGCAGGTAGAAATCTCTTCTTCGCACAAGGGATCGCCAGAGATGTTATTACGCTACTTGTGGGCAACGGCATCGCAAGAGTCTTCTCCCTTCTCTTCTCCCTTCTTGTGGCCCGAGCGCTGGGTCCCGCTGAGTATGGAATTGTAACCGTGTGTCTGTCAATAATTCTCTGGTTGCCGTCCTTGACGAGATTGGGGATGCAGGAAGGAATTGTCAGGCTCGTCGCCTCAGACATGGTTGTAGGAGACTCCAATTCGGCTAATTTGGTCATCAAGGTAGGGTTGAAAACTAGACTGGCTGTATGCGCCTTGGTGCTCGCCGCAGGTGTGGCTATCTCTGACACGCTCGCGGTGCGTGTTCTCAACACTCCCCATGCTGCCCCCTTTCTTAGGATGAGTTTCGCGGCGGCGGCAGGGCTGTCGGCGTTTGACTTGATGCTAGGGAATCTTCAGGGCTTGAATAGGTTCGCGAGCTACGCTGCATTGCAAGCAGGATTGAGTTTGGCCAAGTTCATTTTCGTCCTAGCGATTGTCTGGCTGGTAGGAGAGTTGACAATAACCGAGACGCTACTCCCATGGCTAGTGTTTCCACTCGCGGCAGCCATCATAGGTCTACGGATGTTGCCCAAGGGGTTTACAAGAGCGACCGGCGATGAGATGAAAGTGCTCAGGTATCTGGTCTTCGTCGGGAAGTGGATGCTTGTCAGTGGTCTTGCCTGGCTGTTGCTTGGAAACGCTGATGTGTTCTTTTTGATGCACTACGCATCGTCAACGGCTACAGGCCTCTATGGTGCATCCATGACACTAGCGCTCGGCATGGCTTTTTTGAAGAACGCTTTCTCACTTGTGCTCTTGCCGCATGTGAGTACCCTTAAGAATGCAGGTCAGCTCAAGAGTTACGTGAAGCAAGTGTTGCACCTTGGTCTCCCCGGCGCGGGCCTGTTTTTGATGGTGATAGTGATTTCCCTGCCCTGGGTGATCCCAGCTCTGTACGGTTCGTCTTACGCCGCCGCTGTTCCCGTGGCCAGAGTTCTCTTCACGGCTTTCACGGTTGACGTGATCGCGCTACCTTTGGCCATCACCTTCTTCGCTCTGGAAGAGCCTCGGTTCATCGCCTTCCAAGATCTGGTCAGGTTGTTTATGGGTCTTGGGGGATACGTGTTGCTAATACCGGCGCATGGCGCAATTGGCGCTGCCTGGGCTGTTATGGTCAGTAATATGGCGGCAGCTGCGTTCACTGTGGTAGGGCTCAGGGTGGTGCTTGGAAGGCCAAACACAGGGTTAGGCCGGGCTCCGGGGTGACCTAGAATGGGGCTAGATTCAGTTGATCAGGCGTTGGCCAGAAGGAAACTTCTTTGGGAAGGCATGACTACCTCTCCAGGGTTCGGTTGGAATTGCAGCAAAGCCCTAGAGCGTTGAGTGGAGGAGCGACCTGCCTGTTCTCAGGTCTTTTCAATCGCTAAGGCATATACTTAAGACCCCTGGTTTGCCTGTCCTGCTTGCCTGGATGGCGCTGGTTGTGGTAGTCGCGGGGCTGTTGCCTCTGGCCATCGGCACCCTTCCACCCTCGTTTGACTCCACGGTGCTCATCCTGGGCTCGCTGGGTGTACTCGTTTTTCTTGCCGTTGCCTTCTACAGCCCATTTGTGGGTCTAGTTATCTGTCTGGCTTGGCTGGCTAGCCCTGTTTCTCTTTATATAGACCAGAGGTCGGATAGTTATGTGACGGCGCTCATGTGGCTCGTGATTGCGCCGGCTTGCGCCATGAGAACCGTTGGGGGGCGAAACAAACGAGCTCGAACACCTCTAGATGCTCCCATGTTGCTCTTCCTTGGGGTATTCTTGGGAAGCGCGATTCAAGGTTTCATAGTTGGCAACGAACGCTGGTATGTCTTTGGAGACCTATATCAAGCACTGGAGTTCGTCGTTGCGTACTTCTTGGCCTCCAGGCTGGTTAGAGATAAACCCAAACTGAGAGTTTTGTTGATCACGCTTCTAGCAGTGGTGTCAGCCACGCTGCTGGTTCGCCTTTCACTATATGTAATGGGGTCCAGACTGTTTCGATCTATCGCTTCCGTGGTCGTGTCCGGAACGGAAATGCCGAGAATAACCAACCTCTGGCTGGAAACCTTGACCCTCTCCGTTCTAATTGCGCTCCTGAGCACTGGGCCTCGCAAGGTGCACCCAATCATTTGGCTGGGCTTGATCGTGCCATATATGGCGTACATACTGTTGACTCTAGGACGGGGCAACTGGTTATTGTTGGGTGTTGCCATCATGTGCTACTTCGTTCTAGGTCGGGGCAAAAGGCTTCGCTTGATGACTGGACTCACTCTTGTGCTTATGGGCAGTTTGCTGGTCGGTGGCTTCATTCTGGCTATGGCGCACATGAGCGGCCCGTCCCTGGCTGAGCTGATTCGAGACCGGGCATACTATACGGTTGAACAGTTTCTCCACCCGCAGTCTCCAGTCCAGCAAGCACGTATCTTGGAGGTGCAGGCAACGACGCAGGCGTGGTTGAGTTCGCTTGGCAGCTTCCTCATCGGCCATGGTCTTGGTGCAGAATACATGGGTATCTATGCTGTTTCCCAAAGGTCAGTTGCGTTTGGGCAGAAGCACTATGTTCATACGTTTCTGTCGCAGCTCTTATTCAGAAGCGGTCTCTTGGCACTACTGTCATATGGGTTCATCGCGGCAATGTTCCTTCGGCGAAGCCTGCAAATCTATCGGCGGTTACCGCCAGGTTCTGAGAAAGCACTCTGTCTCGGTCTATTTGGCTCTTATGTGGGCGTTCTAGCAAGTTCGTTCGGGGCCACTATAGCCCTCACCCATCCTGTTGGGGCGTTCATAGGAGTAGGCATGGCATTGGTACTTAGTATGGGAGGTGGGCCTTGAACCGGAGGATCTATACATTAAGGAGCCCCTCGGATATCCAGATTTTCTTCAACTTCTTTCCAACGCTGCCTTGGTGCTGACCGACTCGGGCGGCGTGCAACAGGAAAGCTGTAGCCTGGGCACTCGTTGTGTAACTCTTCGAGAGTCAACGGAGTGGACGGAAACCATCGAGCTGAAGATGAACTTCTTGAGCCGGACTGATCCAGCAAAGATGGTGGACGGTGTGCGTCGAATGCTAACAGCGGATAGGAATAGCGATATGACGAGCCTCTTTGGAGGAGGGAATAGCGCTAAACTAATCAACGACATGATTCAAAGGGAGTTTCGGCTTTTGCGCCAGAGGTGACCTGGTAAGAGAGCATAATGTTCGCAATTCTGGGCAGAGATTGCACTATTCACGAAAATGTCGAGCTTGGCCTCCGCTATCGAGATGATGCCAGAGAGGCCAAAATTGGGAACCGTGCAGTGATTAGATCGGAAACGGTGATCTATGCCGATGTCGAAATCGGAAACGAACTAAAGACTGGCCACCACGTCCTCATCCGTGAACATACTCATATCGGCAATCGGGTTGTCATCGGTTCCGGCACCATCATTGACGGGTACACCACCGTCGGCAACTTCGTAAAAATCGAAAGCCGCGTCTACATCCCTACCCACACCACCATCGGTAGCTACGTCTTCATCGGCCCGGGCGCGGTGCTGACCAACGACAAATATCCCCTGCGGCGGCGTGACGAGTATGAACCGAAAGGGCCGATTATTGAGGACAATGTGTCCATTGGCGCCAATGCGACCATCTTGCCCGGTGTGCGTATCAGCGAAGGCGCTATGGTCGCCGCAGGTTCCGTTGTCACCAAGGATGTGCCCCCGTGGCACCTAGCCATTGGCGTCCCGGCCCGTAGCCAACCCCTGCCTCAGCATCTCAAAGAGCCTAACCGTGCTAAGCGCTGGTAGACGGCCGCCGAAGCGCTAAGGTGGCGGTTACGGTCAACGGTCTCCGGAGGAAAACGTGCAAGGTATGACGCGTAGGGTAAAGGTTGGTATCCTTGGTTGCGGCAAGATCGCGGAACGCCATATTCTGGCTTATCGCAAACTCCAGGCTGAGGTTGTGGTTGCCGATGTGGCTAATGATGCCGCCGGTCGCATGGCTGAGCAGCATGGTGTAGCCTTCCACGACCATCCCGATGAAGTGCTCTGTGATCCATCGGTGATGGCTATAGACATCTGTGTGCCTACTGCCCACCATCGGGATGTAATTCTACAGGCCCTGGCCCATGACAAACACGTTTTCTGCGAGAAGCCCCTCTGCCGCACTCTGGCTGAAGCGTACGAAATCGGGGAAGCCGCGCGGGCCTCGGATCGTGTGCTGATGGTGGGCTACCTGCAACGCTTTCACCCGGCTTTTCAACTTGTCAAAGAGGCCCTCGATGAGGGCATCATCGGCCAGCCTTACTTCGCCCTCTTCCGCGTTGGAGGCCGGGGGGACCATGCAATCTGGAAGCACCGACGGACCAGCGGCGGTGGTGTGGTTCTGGAGATGATGGTGCACAAACTTGATCAGGTCATCTGGTTCCTCGGCCCGGCCGATCGGGTAGAGGTGCTGGTCTACGACACCTTGCGCCCGGTGCGCACGATCCAGGGCCAGCAGGTAGAAGCCGATGCCGAGGACCTGGTGCTGCTGGAGATCGAGGTGGGTGGGGTGCGCGTCCTCTGCCAAGGAGATTTCGTCACCCCTTCATACATGGATCACCTAGAGATCCAGGGCGACAACGGGTCCATCTTTTCCAGCCTCTTGCACTTTATGCCCACCATCATCCACTGCAAGGAGCGGCGCGGCATCCACAACGAGGGTAGCAACTTCTACACCTTCCCCATGGTAAACCTGTTCGAGCGCGAACTCGCCCACTTCATCGAGACTATCGAAAGCGGGCGTCGTGACAACATCAACTGTCTGGAGGAGTCTGTCCATGTCATGGAGATCATCGAACACATCTGGCAGCATGTCGCGCGTCTCCGAGCGGCTGGCCGCTGAGGGCGGTGAACCGGTCAGCGAGCACTTTATCCCCATAGCCAAGGTTGCTCTCGACGAGGATGAGGTCGCTGAGGTCATCGCCGTCCTGCGATCAGGCAGGCTCCGTGAAGGGCCGGTGTGCCGGGAGTTCGAGGAGCGGTTCGCCGCCCATGTGGGGGTTCGCTACGCTGTGTCGGTCAGTTCTGGCACGGCAGCGCTACACATCGCCTACACCGCCCTGCTGGAACCGGGCGATGAGGTGCTGGTGCCATCCTTCACCTTCATCGCCACCGCCAGCATGGTCGTGATGGTCGGCGCCCGCCCCGTCTTCTGCGACGTGGACCCACGCACATTCACCCTGGATGTCGAAGATGCCCGACGACGTATTACACGCCGCACCCGGGCTATTGCGCCCGTTCACCTCTTCGGCAACCCCTGCGACATAGATGCCATCCGAGCACTGGCGGACAAGTACGGCCTCAAGATCATCTGGGACGCTGCCCAGGCCCACGGATCTCGATACAAGGGTGGGGATGTGGGAAGTTTTGACGATATGGTCTGTTATTCCTTCTACCCGTCCAAGAACATGACCACCGCCGAAGGGGGCATGATCACCACCAATGACAAAGTCCTCTACGAAAAGTGCAGGCTCCTGCGCAGCCACGGCCAGGCGGGCAAGTACTACCACACGATTCTAGGGTTCAACTACCGGCTAACCGACGTGATGGCGGCCTTGGGCCTGAAGCAACTGGAAAAGTCAGAAGGCTGGGTGCAGCGTCGGCGCGCCAACGCGCACTATCTCACCGAACGGCTGGCCGGCATCTCCGGCGTCCGAACACCTATGGAACAGCCCGGTGGAGAGAGCAGCTTCAACCTGTACAGCATCCTGCTCGATCTGGAGCAATTCCGCTGTGATCGAGACGAATTCGTTCGCCTGCTCAACGCCGAGAACGTCGGTGCTTCAGTGCACTACCCAAGGCCCCTCCACCAGCAGCCGGCCTTTGCGGGTGTCACAGGTGCTCTGCGATTGCCTGTCTCGGAAGACCTTAGCCAGCGTATCCTTTCACTGCCGTCCCACCCCGGTCTGGGCCAGGCGGAACCGGACCTCGTGATCACTGGTATGTACAAGGTGGCCGGGGCAGTGCAGCTTTAGAGCGTCGGGAATAGCTTGGTTGTGACTTTCAACTTTGAAAGGAGGGTAGCGATGTCACTACCGAGAAGATCAATTCAGTTGACCAAGATCCTGGAGGCTCTGTCGCGTGAGGAGTGGCGTGTAATCGGGGATACGGATAGAGTTGTGACGCATCCGGCAGCGATTGACCAGGCAGACAGTCCTGAGGTTATAGGATTTGTTGGGACGGCCCAAATAGAACCATTGAAGAAGATTCAGGATACCAAAGCCGGAGTGATCCTCTGCTCTCGAAATCTGCCCGTTTCATCAGACCAGTTCCCTGACAAAACCCTTATTCTTGTCGACAACCCCAGACTTTCTTTCATTCGCATCCTGCGCACTTTCTTTGTCACCCCCCCGTCCTGGGGAATTCACCCCACGGCTCTAATTGATAGCGGTGCCGTTATTCACCCAAACGTGTACATTGGGCCGTATTGCGTTGTTGGCAAGAGTGATATTGGCGAGGGTACGGTCCTTCATGGTCACATATTTGTTTACGACAACTGTATCATCGGCCGAAATGTAGTCATCTTCCCTGGATGTGTCATCGGAGCTGAGGGATTCGGGTTTGAACGCAATGAAAAGGGAGAGCTCGAGAAGTTTGCGCATTTTGGTCGGCTTATCATTGAGGACAACGTAGAAATTCAAGCGCTAACAAATGTAGATAAGGGTACTTTGGGAGACACAGTGATCGCCGAGGGAACAAAGATTGATACTGGGTGTCACATCGGTCACAATGTACATCTGGGAAAGCATTGCGTAGTTGCTGCACACACCATGATTGGGGGAGGCGTCGTAGTGGAAGATTATTCATGGATAGCGCCTTGTGCTTGTTTCCGCAATCGGGTCCGAGTTGGCGCACGCTCGATGGTAGGCACAGGTGCATTGGTTACCAAGGATGTACCAGAGGGCATTGTTGTGATGGGGGCACCGGCGAGACCAGCGAACGAATTCAGGCAAATCTTGGCAGCGATGCAGAAGATGGTATCATCGGCGTCAGAATCTATTAAAGCGTAGATGCTAACGTTATGGGCTATGTCAAGGACACCACTTGTTACGCCCCCTTGCAGTTTCGAATTGGAGCACTATGAATTTACTCTGCGTCGGGCGTTGGATTTCGGCTATCGCTTCTTTACGCATCTTCAATACATTGAATGGTCAGTACCGGAGCCATTTATCCTATTGCGTCATGACATAGATTTCTCCCTGGAACGAGCATTGCCATTGGTGCGGTTGGAGCATTCCTTAGGTATTGTCTCTACCATCTTTGTGCGTGTTCACGCGCGTGGCTACAACCTTTTCGACCTACACAATTATGCTATTCTGCGCCAGTTTCGCTCTTGGGGTTGTGAGATTGCGCTGCATTATGAACCATTGTTCGAGCAATTGACCCGCGAGGAACCTTTACATCTTTTGCGGCGTCCAAAGACAGTGCTTGAGTCCGTGCTCAATGAGCCCGTTTACGGTCTGGTGGCACATGCACCACGACTGGCCCCACTGGCACACGACTTTACGGAGCAAGACTTGGTTCGGTGCGGCTTTCGCTACGAGGCCAACGAACCACGTTTTACCCAAGATAACTTCTATCTTTCCGACGCAAATCGGCGTTGGCGGAAGGGGTGCCTATGCCGACACCTTGGGGAACAGCGCCGCATAACTGCTGTTGTGCATCCTTATTGGTGGCATTCAATGACGGATAGCGAGAAATGCGAAGCAATTCAGCGTATCCGTCAGGGAGATTAGTGAACCTATGCAGAAGCTATTCGAAACACTCTTCTGGTGTTCTCTGGCCGTAATTGGGTACGTGTATATAGGCTACCCCCTCTTACTGCGGTTCATAAATCGCTTCTACCGGTGTCCCCATTACTTGGCACCAATCGAGCCCAACGTCACGATTACCATGGCAGCACGAAATGAGGCCGATCACATCGTATCAAAGTTGGATAGCTGTCTCGGACTTGACTATCCAAAGGATAAGTTAGAGATCATTGTAGGTTCAGACGGTTCAACAGATGAGACCACGGAAATCGTCCGGAAGTACCAGCCCTATGGAGTACGTTTGCTTGAGCTCCCGAGAATGGGCAAAGCTCTAGTCAACAACCGTATGGTCGCAGAGGCTGCCGGCGAGATCCTTATAGATACCAGTTCCAGTGGCTACTTTGAGCCAGATTTAGTGCGTGTGATGGTTAGGCATTTCGCTGACCCTAGCGTAGGTTGCGTGACTGGTGAAAGTTATTTTCGGAATCTGGATACATCAGCTACAAGCGCTACTGAAGGTGCATACTTTCGATACGAGTGGAAACTGCGTCAATTGGAAAGCAATCTGGGCATTCTGTGCGTAGGCAACGGTGGTCTGTTGGCCTTTCGACGGGCCCTGTACAGGCCAATCGAGCCGAGTTCTGACGTGGACAACATGGTGCCTCTACAGGTTGCACAACAGGGATACCGTACTGTACATGAGTCTGCTGCTCGCACTTTGGGGGAGACGGCATTTGAGTCTAGTAAGCGCCAGATGCGTGGCCGTGCTCGCCAAGTCACGCGGAGTCAGCAGGACATCTTTCGAGCTAAGGCTCTGTTGAACCCTTTTCGACATCTACAATACGCTTTTGTTCTGTTCTCGCGCCGGTTGCTACGGTGGTGGACGCCGTTTCTGATTCTGGGTGTCCTTGTGGCCAATCTAGCGTTGATTCATTCGCCTTTGTACCGTTTTCTCTTCCTGGCCGAGGTGCTAGTGTATTCAGTTGGGATTGTCGGACTAATCAGACCTCAAGCCTTGCAGTGGTCTAGACTTCTCGTCTTGCCTGCCATTGTCTTAAACATCAATTGGGCTTTTCTTATAGGTACCGTGAACGCCGCCAGGCGCAAGCAAATTATGAAGTGGTGATGGTGTGCATAAGATGGATTCGACCAAAGAATCGGCCGTGCCTGGGGAAGCTAATAGGCTACAACTTGTTTAGAGCTAGTATGACCACGATACCTGAGAACAAAACAAGCGCGATCCGGGCAATCTGGGCAACTTGGCCATGGTGCTCGAACGCCAGCAAGGCATTCGAGCGATACTGTCCACGTATGGCCAGTTTCCCTTAACCAACCGTACGATCTTGGACATCGGCTGTGGCTGCGGCGGCCCCTTGGCTAGCCTCATAGACTTGGGTGCTCAACCTCATGATCTGTACGGTGTAGACCTAGTTCCAGACCACATTGAAGCCGACCGCTAGGCTTAACCGGATATCCCCTCGACTTCTACGTCATCAACCTAGGCTTCCGCCCGGGAAATCCAAATGTTGTGCTGGGGAAAGAGATATCAACGTGGTGACGAGAAGATTCGCTCGTGGCAGGAGGGGAGAGAACAAAGCGTGCATGCCCCCTACGATAGTACGGACTGTGAACGAGCAAACTAGGACTCCGGAAAGGTGAACAACCAGTTCGGCCTATTCGAGATCTTGGGAAGTCATGTGATTGATTCCAGATACACCGTTGAGCGGTTTAGGCAGGAACATCTCGGAGGTGTCGCGAGAGTACACGAGAGTGCTTTCGCGGGCCATTTTTTGACCAGTCTTGGGCAAGAATTCCTCGAACATTTCTATGGTGGTTTTCTTAATTCTCCGCTTGGCTGCATTCTTGTGTGCATCGATGATCAGACCTCAGAGGTGGTAGGATTCGTAGCGGGTGCGCTTGACAGAGACCGTTTCTATCGGGGGATAATCAAGAGCCATGCAATCCCTTTGACCTTGTCTGTGCTCAAACGCGTTCTGAGAGAGCCAGCTCTGGTTGTGGCTCTGTGGGAACGACTAGTTCGCCTGATCCGCATGGTACTCGGTGCTTCCAGGGCGACACGCGATCTCCCCAACCTGCCTGCGGCCAGTTTGATGTCCATAGGCGTTGCTCCGTCCTATCGCCGCAAGGGATTGGCATCGTGGCTGGAGAAAGCATTCCTCGAGGAACTAGCAGCCAAAGGAATTCACAGCGTGAAGTTGGGGGTTAGCGAATCCAATCGAGCCGCGTGCGAGTTCTACAAGCAAAGGGGATGGGAAATTGCAAGGAGTACGGTGGACAAGGATGGGAAAGCCAATCTCCTGCTAGTCAAAAGGGCTTTCGGATCGGTATCGCCCCTTGACGAATCGAAGCAGACTGGTGACATCGACCGTCAACAAAACTCAACACTCAGGGAGATGGGATGCGCGAGCAGTTTCTTCCTTTCTCGCCACCCCTTATTGGCGAGGAGGAGATCGAAGAGGTAGTACACACCTTACGATCGGACTGGATTACTACCGGGCCCAAGACCAAGCGGTTCGAAGAGGAGTTCGCCCACTTTCTGGGGGCGAAGAGCGCCCTCGCTCTCAACTCTTGCACCGCCGGTCTACACACGGCCCTCGTCACCCTGGGCATCGGCCCTGGCGACGCGGTCATCACTACGCCGATGACCTTCTGCGCCAGTGTCAACGTCATCGAGCACGTGGGCGCGCGGCCCATCCTCGTGGATGTAGAACCGGATACGTTGAACATAGACCCAACCAGAATCGAAGAGGCGATTGCACATTTGGATGTTGAAGGCTTCGATGTGCAACGCGCCAACGTTCAGCGTTCAGCGCTTTGGGCCATTATGCCCGTCCACCTCTACGGCCACCCATGCGACATGGACCCCGTCCTGGAGATCGCCCGGGGACACGGCTTCGTCGTCATCGAGGACGCCGCCCATGCTTTGCCAGCGAGTTACAAAGGGCACACCATCGGCACCATTGGCCACCTCACTGCCTTCAGTTTCTATGCCACTAAGAACCTCACTACCGCTGAGGGAGGAATGCTCACTGGAGACCCGGAGCTCATCGAAAAAGCCCGTATCATGAGTCTGCACGGCATGAGCCGAGATGCCTGGAAACGCTATTCCGTTGAGGGCTCCTGGTACTACGAGGTGGTCTGCGCTGGGTTCAAGTACAACATGACCGACATCCAGGCGGCTCTGGGTCTCTGGCAACTCAAAAAGCTGCCCCGCTTCCAGGAGCGGCGGCGGGCGATCGTCCGCCGCTACCACGAAGCCTTCTCCCAGTTCGAGGAGCTGCAAATTCCTATCGAGCGCCCGGGGGTGGAGCATGCTTGGCACCTCTACGTCTTACGTCTGAATTTGGAATCACTCACCATTGACCGCTCTCGCTTCATTGAAGAGATAAGAGCCCGTAACATCGGCACCAGCGTTCACTTCATCCCCATTCACCTGCACCCTTACTACCGGGAGAAGTACGGCTACAAGCCTGATGATTTCCCAGTCGCCTATCACGAATACCAGCGGATCATCTCGTTGCCGCTATATCCCCGCATGACGGACCGAGATGTGAATGATGTAATTGAAGCGGTTGCCGACATAGTGAAACAGAATCGTAGATAGTGGCCATCAGTCATGCTTAAGCGTGTCTTTGATATTATCGTATCCGTGTTGGTCATTCTGGCTGTTTTGCCCCTATGGCTCGTCGTGGCGATTGCCATAAGAATGAACTCCCCCGGCCCCGTCTTCTACCGCGCTACCCGGGTCGGCAAGGATGGGGAATCCTTCACTCTCTACAAGTTCCGCACCATGGTCGCGGATGCTGCGGAGCGCGGACCAGGAATCACCGGGCAGGACGATCCACGTATCACACGAGTAGGCCACCTTCTGCGCAAGGTGAAGATAGACGAAATGCCGCAACTTATTAATGTCCTTAAGGGCGAGATGAGTATTGTTGGCCCCCGGCCCGAAGACCCTCGTTATGTCGCGCAATACACGCCAGAACAGCAACGGGTTTTCAGCGTCCGCCCAGGTATGGCCAGTCCGGCTTTTGTCAAATATCGCCATGAGGAAGAGTTGCTAGCCGCTGCGGGCGGCAATGTGGAGCAAAACTACCTGGCTATCATCCTACCCGACAAGTTGCGTATGGACCTAGAGTACATTGAGAGCCAATCTTTTCTATACGACCTGGCCATCTTGGCCCAGGCCGCCCTCTCCCTTTTCACGCACAATTAGTTGTCGTGAGGCAGAGAGCGATCATCGCCATGCTGATACGTTTTGTACGCAGATATGTCCCTTGGGGTGTCATTGACGCCCTAGTTGTCGCCATCAGTCTGATCCTGGCTTGGACAGCGCGATCCATCACAGCCGAGCTCGACATCCGCCCTATGCTCGTCTTTGGCTTGGTCGCTATCGGCGTCTGCTGCAGCGCGAACTATCTTTTCCGGCTCTATCACCGTATGTGGCGTTACGCCTCGGCTGGCGAGATCGTCGTCATCGGCGCTGCCGTGGGCACGAGCACGGCCATCTTGACCCTAGTTGATTTGCTTTGGCCTCAGCGGCGCCCCGTTCCCCTTAGCGTAGTGCTGATGATGGGCTTCTTCGCTTTCGTGGGCTTCGTCAGTGTGCGCTACCGTCGGCGGGTGTGGACTGGTTTCAGGTGGCGCTGGCAAGCAATGCGGCGACACTTCCCTCGAACCCGCACCCGTACCCTAATCGTTGGAGCCGGGGAAGCGGGTCAACTTTTGGCCTGGCGCTTCCAGAATCAGAAGGAGGGCGAGGACTATGAGCTGATCAGCTTCGTAGACGACGACCGAGCCAAGCAGGGGATGCGGCTGCATGGCATCAAGGTGTTAGGAGACCGTCAAACTATTCCCGCCTTAGTGGCCCACCACCGGGTGGACCTCATCGTCATCGCCATCTACAACATCTCCGGCCAGGACTTTCGGGACATTCTTGCCATCTGCGAGAAGACCCCAGCCCAAATCAAGGTTCTCCCAAACATCTTCGACTTCATCGGGAACACCAAGAAGGTGCTTCCGATGCACAACGTCACTGCGGAAGACCTCCTGGGCCGGAAGCCAGTGGAGATTGATCAGGAAGCCTGTCGTACCTTGCTCGCTGGCAAGGTAGTGCTGGTCACGGGGGCAGCGGGCTCCATCGGCTCCGAGCTCTGCCGCCAGATCCTCGACTACGCTCCCTACCGTCTCCTCGTGCTGGACAACAACGAAACAGGATTGCACGATCTCATAGCGACGGATCTTTGCACTTTTGGAGAAATTGGAAACCAGGAAGAAATCTGCGCTGATCCAGGTCAATGTTTGGTTCCCATCATTGGCGATATAACCAACCAGGCAAAAATGGAGACCATCTTCCAAGTCCACCGTCCCCAGATTGTGTTCCATGCCGCTGCTTACAAGCACGTCCCCCTCATGGAAGAACATCCCGACGAAGCCGTGCGGGTCAACATCCTGGGTACGAAGATCATGGCTGAACTGGCCGCTCACTGCGAGGCTGAGCGCTTCGTGTTCGTCTCCACTGACAAGGCGGTGGATCCTTGCTCTGTCATGGGTGCTACCAAGCGGTTGGGAGAGTGTCTGATAGCAAATTGCAGGTGGCGGATAGCAGGCGATGAATGTCTAGGGTCCGAGAAGGGGCCACGAACGTTATTCACCGCCGTGCGCTTCGGTAACGTCCTCGGCAGCCGTGGCAGTGTGGTGCCTACATTTGAGCGACAGATCGATATGGGTGGCCCGGTCACCGTTACTCATCCCGAGATGACCCGCTACTTCATGAGCGTCAGAGAAGCGGTGAGCCTGATCATTCAGGCAGCCGCCCTCACGCAAGGAGGCGATCTCTTCATGCTCGACATGGGTCAGCGGATAAAGATTGATGATCTGGCCCGCCGTCTCATCCGGTTGCGTGGCCTGCGGCCGGAGGTGGATATCCCTATCATCTACATTGGACTACGGCCGGGAGAGAAGCTTCACGAGGACTTATTCAGCAAAAACGAAGAGCGCTGCCCGACCACCCACCCGAAAATCTTCCGCGTTCAAAGCGATACTTGTGCGGACAGGCGTCTCCTCTTTCGAGACATCGACGAACTGATTGCGCTTGCAGAGGATTTCGAGAATAGGAAGCTGATAGAGAAACTGTGGGAAGTAGTCAGCATGCTAGATGGTAAAGAGATTGAGGCTTCACGTAGATGATGCTGGTCAAACGGTCACCGCTGGGACGAAAGCGCTTCGGGCTCTTCCCGGTTCTATCCTCAGGAGGAGAAGAGTGGGGTAGGTCACTGGCCTGAATGCCCCGGTTTCGCCGTGCGCCTGGAGAGGGAGATCCCCTTCTAGTGAACCCGCCGCTGTGTCAAGCCTGGTATGGCTGGTTGGGGGCTGCTGAACCAGGGGTACGGTGCTTCCAAAGAGGATGTTCTAGTCCAGTTGCAGTATGACCTCTACTATATCAAATGTCAGTCGGTATGGGTGCACCTGGTGGGCCTTCTCAAGACCGTTTGACACTCTGACCTTGCCAGAAAGATGACGAAAGAGGCCGAAGGGATTGGTAAAGCACGAGGCGCATGAAAGGTCTAATCAATTACTGGTTACCGGTCGTGATATGGATGGGCGGGATCTACTGGGGTTCCTCGCTATCAGTCCTTCCCGGGCCTCTTTCTTCGCCTTCCTGGCAAGGTCTGCTGCTTCGCAAGACTGTGCACCTTGTAGAGTATGCCGTGCTCGCCAGCCTGGTATGCCGTGCCCTGCTCAATACTCGTCCGGCTCAGACAAAGGCAGAACATAGTGAAAGCAACGATCCACTCCCAGCCATTCTATCGTCGAGCCGTTGGAGTCTTTCGTTGGCTTTCGTGATCGCGCTACTCTATGCCATCTTTGATGAATGGCACCAGAACCTCGTCCCTAACCGAGAGGCTCGCGTCTTGGATGTGGTTATCGATACGGTGGGAATGGTAACAGGCTTAGGGCTCATCTGGTGGCGTTCTACTTTCAAATGAAGGGTGTATGCGCTTAGACTTCTACAGGGTACTCCTGTCGTACTCACCGGGCGGGGATGGGAGAAATTGGTGAAGGCAGGTTATTCTGGGCCAACTGGCTCTTTCCTCGCTTAAGCAGCAGGCTATCGTAAGGAAGCGTTGCGGGAAGAAATCAAATTAAAGGAGGTGGATAGATGTCCACGCAACGGGTTCTCAAGAAAGTCTCAACTCCTTTTCAACAACTAGCGCCCACGGCGGCGATCCTTGTCGTCAATTCCGTCGACCCACAAACTAACACTATGAAGGTCTTTCTCGAAGCCATCAATGACGGGCAATTTCATTACCTAGTAATAGCTAATAAGGTTGACTTGGTCGACAACGATAGGGTTGCCCAGATCAGGGATGCACTAGGGATTGACTTGCTACCTACCTCGATGCTGACCGGGCAGGGCGTGGATGAACTGAAAGCCCAAATGGCAAACACTTTTGTCGCTGGGGATCGCATCGCTGTATTGGGAGTTTTCAACAGCGGCAAGACGAGCCTGGTAAGCAGACTGACCGGTTTGAGTTTGGAGATCGGCGACCTGCCGGGGACCACTTTGGAATTCTCAGAATACCCTTACGATAGCTATGTACTTATTGACACGGTAGGCCAGGTCATAGATATAAACAAGCCCCTCATGGTTAGTATAGACTTCTCCGATTGTGCAACTCTTGAGGAGAAGATCGCTAGGGTACTGCGACAGGATGCTGACGGGATACTGGCTACCCTGGAGATCGCTGTGCCGCGGATTGCTGCCGTGGTGGAGGTGCTCAAAAAGCAGATCGCGTCGGGCCACAAGATCGTGGTAACTGGAGCGGGTGCCAGCGCCCTTGTGGCTATGGAGATGGCAGGTCAGGGGATGGAAACCGGTGTACCCATCATGGTCTTCACCAACAATCTCAGCGATGCCCAACCCATTAGTTTCGCCAAAGGTATGGGTGAGGAGGAGATGGCCTTGGCCAGGTACGTGACTCTTGCCATAAATGAGGGAGATGTAATGATCGGGATATCAGCGAGCGGGGGAACGGGGTTTGTCTACGATGCTCTGCGGCGTGCTAGAGAGAAAAGGGCAATAACCGTGGCCATCACAGAGAATGTTGACACTCCTTTAGGAAAAGCAGCAGACTATGTGATAAAGAGTAATGCCAAACCTGAAGGGCCATCCTCGAGCAAGATACAGATAGCACATTTAGCCATTGCCCATGCGATCCTTTTGAGCCTGGCCGACGAACGGGGTATCACCGCCGATCAATCGATAGGCTTCATGCTACCAGAGGTAGTGCCCACCAAGAAGATGGGCATCAAATAAGAATTCGGAGGGATGGATGAATTCACCTGACAGGAAGGCCTCAGTTCCTATCAAGTTCGGCACCGACGGCTGGCGAGGCGTCATCAGCGATGATTTCACCTTTGCCAACGTTCGGCTAGTTGCCCAAGCGATAGCCGATCACTTCATTGAGCAAGGGCAAGTCGAGAAGGGGTTGGTTGTCGGATTCGATACTCGCTTCCTCTCGGACCGCTATGCTATCGAGGTGAGCCGTGTATTGGCGGCCAACGGCATCCAGGTCTACCTGAGCAAGTCAGATTGCCCGACGCCGGCATTGTCCTATGCCATCACCAATCTGGGTGCTGCTGGTGGCGTCATGATCACGGCCAGCCATAATCCTCCTCGATACAACGGCCTAAAGCTCAAAGCCTCCTTTGGCGGCTCCATGATGCCCGACGAAACACAACAAATCCAAGAGCGACTAGACATTCTAGTCAGGGAAGAGGGGCGTCAGCCTAGTCTCATGGACTACGAGGCCGCTCTGAACGGGAAATTGATAAGGAGTATCGATCCCTTGCCAGCATATCTCGACCACATCCAGTCCTTGGTAAACCTCGGGCTCATCGGCCGATCTAGGTTGCGGGTGGCTATTGACCCGATGTACGGCGCGGCGCGTGGCTACGTCAAGGCCTTCCTGCAAGAGGCTGGCTGCTCGGTCAAGGAAATCCACGGGGAGATGAATCCTGGCTTCGGAGGGTTACACCCGGAGCCCATAGGCCGCAACCTAGAAGGGTTGATGGATCTGGTGGCTGCAGGCCCCTACGATTTGGGCCTCGCCACGGATGGTGATGGCGACCGCATCGGAGCCGTAGATGCTACCGGTCGCTTTGTTGACCCCCAGAAGATATTCTGTCTCGTACTACGTCACTTGGTCGAGGAACGCAGGCTTTCCGGAGCAGTGGTGAAAACCGTCTCCACGACCCATGCCGCCAACGTGATGGCCGAAAGGTATGGACTGCCCCTCTTCGAGACACCGGTGGGCTTCAATCATATCTGCAACCTGATTCTCAAGAACGATGTCCTCATCGGAGGGGAAGAAAGCGGTAGCATTACCATAAAAGGGCACATACCAGAGGCCGATGGTATCCTGATGGCTCTGCTCCTCATGGAGATAATGGCTGCGCATGAAGAGCCCTTGCATGTCATAATCGACAAGATGATGCAGGAGATCGGTCCCTTTCGGTATGCGAGAGAAGATGTTCCTGTTAGTATTTTCTCGAGAGAGGAACTCTTACATCGGTTGGTTAAAGAGAACCCAGCGGAGATCGGGGGAGTGAAAGTAGCCGGAGTAGGCAACACCGATGGCGTCAAATACTATCTGCAGGATGAAAGCTGGCTTCTCATCCGGCCCTCAGGGACCGAGCCACTCTTGAGGATCTATGCCGAGGGAAGAAGTTGGGATCAAGTAAGGACGCTTCTCGCTGAAGGAAGATCGTTGGCAGGCGTATAGATAGGGCGTCGGAACGACTGTAGAGGAGAAAAGATGAGGGTTCCTATAACCGGTAGAGCAGGCTTTCTCGGATCGGCGTTGGCGAACCATCAAGCAAGGGCCGGACATCACGTTCGAGTGCCGGATGATCTCAGTACCGGTGACAAGAGCTGCTTGCACCCGCAAGTTTTCTTCAAGAGAGGCGATGTCAGAGATGCGCCGCGGCTATGGACCCTCTTGCGCTATGTAGAGTGCGTCCATCATCTTGAGGCGGTTACGAGACACCGACTACTGCCGGTGGCAAGTCTTTTTTACCTTTGCCGTAGCCACTTTTCAAGATCTCTACGATGAACTACAGCGAGGATATGATCCTCCTCGCCGTCGACTTCATACAGAATCCGATAGTCCCCCTCTCGCAATCGCACAAATTGATCGTGCAATCCCTTGAGTCGCTTCCACTTCTTGCCCGGAGGATAAGGGTCTTCTGCCAGGGTTAAGATCGCTCTAGTGAGCCTACGTCTTTCAGGAGGATCAAGAGACCGGAGCTTTTTGGAGACGCTGGCCGCGACCTTGAGGACATATTTGGGGTTGGGCAAGGGTCAAACCTCTGTGTTATTCTCGCAAAGATTCTTTGAGAACTTCCTCGGTCTGAAAATGACCGCTGTCAATCTCAGCTCGTGCTCGGGATCGAATATCTGCGAAGAACGGATGCCGAGCAAGGATGTAATCTTCGAGGTCATCCTTGCTTATGGGTGTGAGCAAAGCAACCATGGTGCCTCGGTAGGTAATGATAAACTCTTGCCCCCTTTCCCGAACCTGTCTGATTATTTCAGTAGCATTGGCTTTCAGCTCTCTCACGCCTACTGTGGGCATACCTGCTCCTGTGGTCGCACTGGTAACTACATTATGTCGCAGAAGCAGAGCGTTGTCAAGGGGAATACGTTCCTGCATTCGGTCAAGGTGGTGTCCAGGCTGCAGAATATGAACTCGCTAATGGCGATCCCAATGAGACAAAACCTGTTCGGTATGACGACCTAATAGGTTTCAAAAGTGTCTATCAGGCATTGTGCACCGGACGAGTCTTGCTTGCAACAGGGATTGTGACGGCACGGTACTGCTTGTCGAAGAAGATTCAGCCCAGGACACTTAATACCAGTTTTGTTATGAGGGGGCGATGAGATCTGTAATCGCGGCTTGGGAGCCTTTTTCCCTATGGCTGCTCTTCTCCTTGCTCGCCATCGCCTTCGTGGGAAGTAGGCCCTACCTCGCTCTGGCTATCTCTGTTGCGGGCGGCATAGTCATGGCCGTCACTTGCCTCGCCGGCTTCTCTTCATCGCGTCAAGAAGAAAAAAACGGCTCAGGGAAATAGGACAGGCTACCCGAGGAGTAGTAACCTCTCCCAGAGACCCCCCGCGAAGGGTATGAGTGTCCCAATGGATGAAAACAAGGTGGTCATCATCGGTGCTTCGACCGCAGGGCTATTTGCAGCCTATCTCCTGGCCAAAGAGCGCATCCCCGTGCAATTGTATGACGAGCACGAAAGCCTGAGCCAGCCTCCTAGGACACTAATCGTCACCAGCAAACTTAGTGAAGCCCTGGGCTTCGTCCCCCCTGAGGCTATCTTAAACAAGGTCAAGAGAATAGAGTTGATTTCCGCTCACCAACACTCGCTGGTGACACTACAAGAGCCCGATCTCGTTATCGAGAGACAGAGACTCATCGAATTATTGGCTAAGAAGGCCGACGAGGAAGGCGCGGAGATATACCCAGGCTTCCGTTTCCTGGGCTTTGAGGAGGAACGAGGCAGGTTACTCCTTTCATTGGAAAACGTTGCGCAGGGCAAAAAGCACACCATCACCACAAACCTTCTCATAGGGGCTGACGGCGTCCTCAGCAACGTGGCTAAGTCTGCCTCAAGGGACTCCAGGGAGACGGTAACCATCGTGCAAGCGAAGGCGGTCTTGCCCAACAACGCCTCAGCGGATTCCGTGAAGGTATGGTTTGATAGAGAGCGAACCGAGTTCTTCTACTGGCTTATCCCGGAATCGGAATCCAGGCCGGTGATAGGTCTCATATCTAGAGACGGCAAGGGGGCTCGGGAGAACCTGGAAGGCTTTCTATCGTCACGAGGGTGTGAACCCATCGAGTTTCAGGCCGCCCGGGTCCCCTTGCACAACCCTCTACTCGAACCATCACGGGCCATCTCGAACTCCAGGATCCTCCTCATCGGGGACGCGGGAGGACAAGTCAAGGCCACGACAGTGGGAGGAGTTGTTGCTGGCTTAAGGGGCGCTGGGGCAGCGGTCAGGGCTATAGTGGGGCAAGCGCCCTACCGAAAGACAATCCGAGCACTGAAGGCGGAACTCGACCTTCACACCCACATGCGGGCCATCTTGAATAGGTTCAATGACCGGGATTATGACCAACTATTGCAGTTGCTGAACAGGAGAACCACGAATCTCTTGGCTACCCACAATAGAGACGAGTTCAAGAGCGCCTGCTTTAGGCTCATCCTCACCCAACCGCGGCTTCTCTCCCTGGCCGCCAATTCCCTGCTCAATATGAGGCCACCAAGGTGATACAGTATGTAACACGGCGTTATCTTGTGATCTTAAAGAAAGGTGGTAGTGATAATGGACGAGCAGGAGACGCTCTGTGGAGAGGATTTCCAGAGCGAGAATTTTGACCCTGATGACAACTCCTCCAGGGAGTCCCCTTGTGAGTGTGGACCGGCGGCAGGCTTTTCCCAGGTAGCACCCAACCAATGGTGGTATTCGCATATCGGTCATCGAAGAAGGTATCGCACATTGCGGCTCCTGACCAGGAAGGGTATCCATTCACCATGACGAAGACGAAATCAGGAAAGGAGATGGTTAAGGTGCGAATGACCAGTTCTGGCTCGGCCAACGCTGGCCTGGAACCTGTGAGGAGGATTCGGAGGATCACCGAGGTGCTGGCAGAACTTCCCTGCGAATACGAGGCCAAACCGAACCCACAAAACCTGGAATCGATTAAGCAGCGGGCAGGCGAGTTGGCAGGCCTATCCGTGAGGCTAAGAACCATATCGCATGAAGAAAGATCCACCATTAACCAAACGGGAAGAAGAGAGAGATAATAAGGAGGCATAATGGAAGAAGGAATCGATTTTCGCCACTACGTAGTTGTGCTAGTGAAGCATGCGAAACTGATCATCCTAGCTACCCTTGTTGCCGCCCTGGCCGCTGCTCTCTTTTGCTTTATTATCCCCCCCGTCTATGAAGCAAGAGCGAGTGTAGCCATCGTAAAATCGAGGTCGGAGATCGTCTTCAGCCCCGAATTTCGAACGCTTTCAGAGGAGGAGATGTCCGCTCGTGGTATACAGGCCGTGGACCTCGAGGAGCGGCGCAAGGCCCTGGCCAGTCTCGTTGTAAACCCGGCTATCGCCTGGAAAGTGATCGAGGAATTGGGCTCGTCCCTGTCCCAAGAGGAGCAAAAGCCGTCGATACTCCTCGAAATGGTGGATACCGAAGCGGGAGGAGAGAAGGGCGACCTGATCGAGATCGTAGTCTCCTCGAGGGACCCAGAGAAAGCGGCGAGGATCGCCAATGCTTGGGGCAAGGCGTATGAGGACCATGTAAACGCCCTCTATGGCGCTTCAGCGGCTTCCCCCGCCGCGATGGGTCAACAACTGGAGGCTGCCAGAAAGGAGTATGAAGAGCGGCAGCAAGCGCTAGTGGCTTTCATGGCCAAGAACGAGATAGATGAACTCAACATGCTTATCGACGAGAAATTGAACATCATTGAGAGCCTGCAAAATGGAAAGGCGAGGGCGGTTAGCACCATCGTAGACACGGAACTAGAAGCGAGGAGCCAGATCATCGCTGCTTATGTCAACGCTCAGACACAGAATAGCTTGACCGCCTTCAACAAGGAACAGGAAGCCAAGAGAGAGCTGGTTAGCAACTATATCCAGGCTCAAATCTCCTCTCGAAACGCCGTCTTCAACGAGCAGGTCAACCAGAAACTTGAAACCTTAGCCTATTTTTATGACAAAAAAGGCCTGTTGGAGAGAATTCTTAGGGATGCTCGATCGCTGCGTGAAGTCGTCAACACAGGCGGAGCATCCAGCTCCACTACCAACGCCTTGTCTGTTCTCCTCTTGAAGGCAGAGGCGTTCGCCTCATCGGGAGGACTCCCTGGGACCATGGAATTGCAACTTGGCGCGATCACCGGTCTCGACCAGGGCGCTGGTGCTCAAGCCGCTGACCTAGAGGCTCTGATAGGGGTGCTAGAAAGCGAACTGACAGAGCTAGAAACCTCCATCCAAGATCTTTCGCAGGAACTGCTCAACAATGAAGGGTATAACTTTCTAGATGTTGAATTCCCAACCGACGACCCCTTGTCCGTGGCCATCAACGAGAGCTACCCCAAACTATTTGAGATAGGGGATCTTGCCCAGTTAACTGAGCTCGTATCACCCGATAACCCACTAAAAGCGACCTCTGAGGAGAGAGCAAAGAACCTCTTACAACTCCAGGATCTGGAGAGGGTGCCTGAGTATACAGCGGCGGCAGAGCCCCTCTCATCGGCGATCGAAAAATTGCACGACGAAGTAGATGCTCTCCGAGCCGAACTGGAGAACGAGGAGGCGCAACAGCGTGAACTGATCAGGGCTAGAGACCTGGCCTGGGGGAGCTACAGCACGCTGGCCGACAAGGCGGTCGAGGTAGAGATCGCTAGTGATGTAGGAGGGACCCAGGTCCGTTTCGCTGCGCCCGCGGTGCCCCCTCTCTACCCGGCTTGGCCCAAGAAGAAACTAAGTATAGCCCTCGCCGCGGTAGTGGGTCTGATGACAGGGGTCGGGGGGGCCTTCGGAGTGGAGTATTTCGCCCCCGATTTCTCTGGCTCTGCAGCGACCAAAAAACAGGCTGCCCAGGGAGACAAAAGGGGCCGAGATGAAGAGCCCCAAGAGGGCTAGAAGGGGAAGGGCCGAGGCCACCGAGAGGCGATCGTGAGATCATCCACCCAGCGACTGCATAAACTAGAGGTCGTGTGTCTGCTGGCCGTGATGCCATTTCTCTTGTTCCCCTCACCTCTCAGCGCGCCGGCTTTGCTTCTCCTCCTCCTCTCCTGGTTGGTCCGTTGGAGGGCGCTCGGCCGTCCCACGGTTCGCACGCCTATGGATATCCCCATCCTTTGCATTCTGCTGATGCTCTCGGTCAGCCTTTGGGCCTCGGCCTTGCCAGAGGTGAGCCTGCCCAAGTTATTAGGCATTATCTTAGGGGTGGCCTTCTTCTACGGGGTGGTCAACAGTGTCAAGGGTACAAGAGGGGTCTGGGGCTGGGTCGGGCTGCTTACCCTTTTTGGTGTAGGGGTTGCCTGCTTGTCTTTGATAGGTACCGATTGGATCGCTCAGAAGGTCCTCCCGTTAAGCCCGATATATGAGCGGTTGCCACGGCTGATAAAGAATGTCACCTCCTCCCCCGGTGGCGGTTTTCACCCTAACGAGGTGGGCGGCGCTTTAGCCCTGGTCTTGCCCGTTTCCTTAGCCACCTGCCTGGCAGTTTGGGGCTCCAACCCTGGGGTCGCCCTGGAGGCTACATATACCGTGAAGCCTTGGGCGGGTAGGAGGGTGCTCTTGTCTCGTAAGGCCTCCTCGCTTCTGGCGACCCTCTCCTTCACGCTTATGGCTGGCGTGTTCATCCTGACCCAATCTAGAAGTGCCTACATAGGGGTGGCCACCGGCCTGATCTTATTGGCTATCTCCCGCAACCGCTGGTTTTCGCTCTCGCTGCCCTTCCTAGCAGCCATCCTTTTGGCCCATGCCTGGCTTGTTGGTGCGGAGAATTTTTTCGATTCGATGCTGATGCTGGACGCAACAGGCACCGCCGCTGGCAGGTTTGAGGTCTGGCAGCGAGCCATATATATGATCCAGGATTTCCCCTATACCGGCATCGGACTGAATATGTTTCCCTATGTGGGTGATGCCATGTACCCCTATTTCATGCTTGGCCCCGACGCCAGAGTGCCCCACGCCCACAACAATTTCTTGCAGGTAGCGGTAGATCTGGGCATCCCCGGCCTTTTGGCCTACTTAGCCCTCGTTGTTACTTTCTGCCTTTGCAGTTGGCGGGTTTACCAAGGCAGTCAGAGTCGTTCCCTTCGCTTGCTGACCGTTGGCCTCTTCTCTGGGATGCTAGCCCACCAAGTATACGGGCTCACCGACGCCATAACCTTGGGGGCCAAGCCAGGCTTCATGCTCTGGCTCATGTTGGGTCTGATGGCTGCTCTGTATAACTTAGAGATGGGCGCGACTCTTCCCTCTAGCCCCATAGCGAGCAAAGGAGGGGTGTGAGATGAACCAAAGAGCCACGATGGCCATACGCTTGGCCATAGGCTCTCTTTTGGGAATCCTTTTGCTGATCATCGCCTTCCGCGATGTGGATATGGAGCAGGTAATGAAGGCTGCTCGAGGAATTCAGCCAATTTGGTTGCTCTTTGCTGTTCTTTCTGTCCTGCTGACTCTTGCCACAAAGGCGTATCGTTGGAAATGGCTTTTCCATCCCCGGCAAGGGGGTCTCGGTTATTGGCACCTCTTTCGTGTCTTACTTGTGGGAATGGCACTCAATGCGGCTTTGCCGGCGAGAGTCGGGGAATTGGCTAGGGCCTACCTAGTAGGCGAGCTGGGGCGGCGGAGCAAAGGGTCGGCTCTGATGACTATTGTTGTGGAGAAGACTCTAGAGGCCATCATGCTCCTCATTTCGGTCGCCTTACTCTTGGTAGTAATCTCCCTCCCCTCTTGGCTGGGCCGTTCGGAACTGGTCGCGGCTGCCCTTTTGGTTGCCCTCTCTGTCGCTCTTCTGCTGGTCGCTCGGAATCGCGAACGGGTAACAAAAAGGCTGAATGGGCTATCTGTAGCGATCTCCTCCTCTTTAATAAAAGGTCTTATTAAGAAGATAGTAGTGGCTTTGGAGGGGGTGGATTCCCTGAGTTCGTGGAAGGTGCTTGCTGCATCGCTAGGATTGTCAGGGGTGATCTGGGCCGTGGCTGCCTTCACCAACTGGCTCGTATTGGCCAGCATGGGCGTTGTTGCGCCTTGGTGGAGTTCCCTCCTCTTACTCGTGGTTCTCCAGGTGGGGGCAGCGATACCCACTTCGCCAGGACGGGTGGGAGTATTCCATTACCTTGGCTATTTGACCCTCACGACTATTGGGGTGGAGGGGGGGACAGCCTTGGCCTACAGCGCTGTCCTTCATTTGGTGGTCTTCCTGCCGATGATGGTGATGGGCGGCTTTTTCGCGTGGAGAGCAGGATATGACCTCTTTCGAGCGAAAGGGGAAGGCCACCTCAAGCAAAGCGAGGAGGCGGGGTGGCAAAAAGCGGATTGATCGCCTCGGTAGTGATACCTGCCTACAACGCCGAGGCGACCATTGGGGAATGCATCGCAGCCCTCTTAAAACAAACTGTCACTCGGTCCCATTTGGAGGTAATTGTCGTAGACGATGGATCCAGCGACGCCACCCACGAGGTAGCAGCCAGTTATGGTGTGAAGGTCCTCTTTCAGCCCCATCGCGGCATTGGAGCGGCTAGAAACTTGGGGGTTGATCAGGCACAGGGTGACATCATCCTCTTCACCGACGCCGATTGCGCACCGGCGCATGATTGGATAGAGACGCTAATGGAACCTTTTCAAGACTCCGAGATTTCAGGGGCTAAGGGGATCTACAAGACCTACCAGAGAGGAGTGATAGCCCGATTTGCCCAGTTGGAGTATGAGGACAAATATGACAAGATGAGGAAGGATGAATACATAGATTTTGTGGATACATATTCTGCGGCGTATAGGAAGTCCGTCTTTAGTAAAGATGGGGGCTTTGATCCCACTTTCCATCGCTCGGGCGAGGATATCGAATTCTCCTACCGACTAGCGGAGAGGGGTTATAAGATGGTTTTCATCCCCCAGGCGATAGTCTACCATCGCCACGTCGATTCCCTTGGCGATTACCTCCGGCGGAAGTTCTATGTAGGCTATTGGCGCGTCTTAATGTACCGCAAGCATCCGGGCAAGATCTGGAAGGATTCGCATACGCCCCAACTCCTCAAAATCCAGGTGGGGTTGGCCTTGCTCTTCTTCGCCCTTTGTCCTTTGGCCCTCTTGCAATGGGAGTTACTTCTCACCCCAGCGGTTACCATCGCCCTCTTCCTGGCCACCGCTCTCCCTTTCCTGGTCAAGAGTTGGCCTAAGGATTGGGCTGTGGCTCTCCTCTCTTCGCCTCTCCTCTTTCTGAGAGCCTGCGCCTTGGCACTTGGTCTTGTGGCTGGACTCTTTGGCCGCCTTTTAAGAAGGGACCCCCCAGGATTATGAGCGACCGCTTTAGGTCGGAAAACCTCCTCCTTTTGGGTTTAGTCTTGTTGGCCCTACTGAGAGGGGTAATATATGCCTCTGTTGTACCCCCTTGGCAAGGCCCCGATGAGTTCAGGCATTTCCATTACGGAAGACTTATCGCCGAGTACGGGCGCCTGGTTACCCATGTGGATCTCTATCCCCAGTTAGAGGAGGAGATAATCGCCTCTCTACTCCAGTTTGACTATTGGAGGTTCGGGTATTGGGAAGTCCCGCTGGATCCCGATAACCCCCCTCGTCAGTTCTCTGATTTCCAGCCTGCCCATGCTCCCTACATCTATCAGGCTCCTCTCTACTATCTGGTCACAGGCTTCATTCTCCGTCCTTTTCTTGGAAGAGATGCGGCTTTTCAGATGTACGTCCTTCGCTTCGCCTCTCTGCTTTTGGGCGCCCTCACGGTGGTCATCGCCTCCCTCGTCGCTCACCAGCTCTTTCCCCACGATCGCTTTATGAGGATCGGCGTTCCGGCGTTCATCGCCCTTTTGCCTATGCATGGCTTCATCACCGCCATGGTTAACAACGATGTCCTGGCTGAGTTCATCGTCTCCCTTCTGTTGCTCCTATCGGCTCGGGCCTTGCTCAGAGGCCTACGTTGGCCAGAGATCCTGGCCATGTCTACTCTTCCCATCCTGGCATGGTATACAAAACGTACGGCTGTTATCTCTATCCCGCTGGCTTTGGCCACCATCCCTTTCTTTTGGCTCTCTCGAGGGGTGAAGGTGAAGAGAAGCCATGCTCTAGCGGCCATGACGATCTTCGCCTTCTTCCTAGTGCTCTTGGTGGCTAAGGCAGGCTCGCTGCGCGCATTGCTGACACGGGTGTCACCCAAGGAAACGTATAACCTCCTCTTGCCTGACGACATCGTGGCTTGGCTTCTCGACCCCCATCACTTCAGCCAGCAAGCAGCCCTGGTTTACATTGAGTCGGTTCGGATAATCATGGAGAGTTTCTGGGCCCGTTTTGGCTGGATGAATGTCCGCCTTGGCGAGGCTTGGTATAGGATGCTAGCCCTAGTTTGTCTCCTTTCCATGGTAGGAGTGGTTCTTTTCGCCATCCGGCTCCTCCGTGGAACCACTAAAATGTCAAGGGGCCAGATAGCCACCCTTTTCCTCTTTGCCATCGCGGCCGCGTTGCAGTTGGCGATAGTGATCGTCGGCAATCTGCGGCTTCGAGAACTCTGGTTCCCATACAACGTACCGCAAGGCAGGTATTGTTTCCCAGTGATAATCCCTATAGCCACCCTATTCATGCTCGGCCTGCGGGAACTCGTCTCCCCTCACCATCGACAAAGGTTGCTCGTCGCATCATTGGTCGGTCTCTTGATCTTAGATCTCATATCGCTACTCCTTTATATTTTGCCTTTTTACTATTCATAATCTATAATATTAAAAACGTTCAATAATTAAAGGTTTTGGGAAGAAAATGAAAGCCACACCGCGGGGTGCACTCCCTAACCTGCGACTTTCCATTCTGGCGGTGATAGCGGGGGTATCCTTGCTCATCGGGGTGGGGATAATCTTATCCCTTTCCTCTTCGTCCAGAGAGATGAGAGGCGCCGGCGAAGAGTTGTTTCCTTTTAACCTCCAAGGGGTATCCCAACCCGTGACCCCGACGGCCTACTTACCCCTCATCGCCAAGGACTTCTGCCCTGCACCCTCCAAGCGGATGCCCTTCGGAGTCCAGATGCTCCATGAGGTCAACGATCCACAAGCGGTAAGGCTAGCCTGCGAGACAGGCGCTCACTGGGTGAGAACACTACTCTCCTGGGCTACGATAGAACCGACAAATACCGATCCCGCCAACTTCAATTGGACGACCTACGACCAGAGGTTCGCCAATCTGGCCGCTGCCGATCTAACCCCCATCGTGACCATCATCAGTAACCCCACCTGGGCGGCACAGTACCCCTGTGGGCCGATCACCGATACCAACTTGGTGGACTTCGCCGACTTCCTCACCGCCCTCGTGGATCGCTACAAAGACCCTCCCTATAACATCAAGTATTGGGAACTATACAACGAGCCAGATTGCGGCGATCCTATCAATCGCTGGGGAGGCTGCTGGGGCAATGACGGGGCGGAATATGCCCACATGTTAAGTATCGCTTACCCGGCCATCAAAGCCGCAGACTCCGAGGCTAAAGTCGTCTTTGGAGGCCTGGCCTATGATTTCTTTGAGAGCGACCCCCAACATGGGCCGTTCGTCGAATCCTTCTTGGATGATGTCCTAAGGGCAGGGGGAGGCAACTACTTCGATATCATGAACTTTCACTATTATGAGTTCTGGAAATGGCGATGGCAAGACCTCTACAACTGCTCCGGGGTGAGAGGCATGGACGTGACGTGCAAAGCGGTTTATCTGAGGAATAAACTAGCCGAATATGGACTGAGCAAACCGATCTTCTGCACCGAGCTAAGCCGATGGAGCACCGAGGAGAAGTGGAGCAGCGAAGAAAACCAAGCCCGATATGTGCCCCAGGTTTTCGCCCGAGGGATGTCCGCCAACTTGGAGTCGGTCATCTGGTTCACCCTCGTGGACTTTGAGACAAGTTATGGGTTTGGGCTCCTCTACCCCGACTACTCCGAAAAGAAATCTTACCGGGCCTATCAAATCCTGGCTGAGGAATTTGCTGGCGCCCAGTACGTCCGCCGACTTCCGGATGAGGAGACCGGGGATTCGCAGATCGAGGCCTATGAGTTCACCATTCCTTGCCCCAATCGCCTCCTGTGGGTGGTCTGGACGAACGCTGATGAGAGAGAGGCAATGGATTTCCCGTTTAGTAGACTGCGGGTGGCAGACAAGTTCGGCAGCGAGACCATCGTCATCGACGGCGAAGCCGAAGACCTAGATCATATTGTGAACGGTAAAGTCAGGATCTGGGTGCTCCCCGGTGACCCCCTCTACGCCTCTGAATAGAAGGAAAGGCCCGTCGCATGGGGAAAAGCCGATTACCACTCCTCTGCCTAGCCTTAATGAGTATACTCATGGGCATTCTCCTCCTTATGCTCATCATGAGACCTCTTACCTTCGATTTCCAGCAGCCGCTCTTCGATACCCCGGTCGGCGAGATACGGGGAGACCAGACCTTAGGTCAATCGTTCAGGGCTGAATATCCGGGCCTCTATCGGGTGGATCTCCTCTTGGCCACATGGGCCAGGACAAACACAGAAGAGGTTCTCTTTCACCTGCGCAAAGGGGCGATCGACGGCCAGGATCTCGTCACCATCTCCTTTGATGGCTCATCGGTGGAGGATGACTCCTATCGCTCCTTCCTTTTCCCTCCCTTGGACAACTCTTCAGGGGAAAACTATTGGGTGATCCTATTCTCGCCCCACTCTAGGCCAGGCGACGCTATCACCGCTTGGTATAGTACAGGGGACATCTACCCCGAGGGGGAAAGATACGAAGGGGGAACGCCTGCCGATGGGGATCTCGCCTTCCGACTCTATTACCGTCCCCGGCTCTGGGATCTGGCAACAACTCCCCTCCAGAGGCTCCCCGATCGAAAGCCTTCTCTCCTGGGTACTAGATGGTTCTACGCTCTCCTCGGGGTTCTCTACCTATCCTCGGCCGTCGGGTTGCTGGCCGGTGTCGCCCTTTGGCCAATGTCGATATTTGGGTTTTTTGCTTTAGGCCATTCAAGGTCATCTCACCGCTATAGGGGTGAACCTGAAGAGGATGGTTAAACTCCTCATCGGGTGGGGCTGAGGAGTCTCAACAGGAGCTACCTATCGGTGGCTTGTCCTGGTACCCGATCCCAAACCAGACAGGGTCTAGGGAGAACCGGCCACGGCCTAACCCAGGGGAAGTGCGCCTGGAAGAGGAAGGGAAGGACAAAGAGGGTCAAAGGATTAAAAGGTAAAAATCAGTTTCGTAGAAAGCTAAGGAATAGGCAAGAAAGCAAAAAGCCCTACGACCTCATCGTAGGGCTTTTGAAATTAAGAAGAGCCTTTCTAAGGGGTAATGATGCCGTTATACACCATACTTACATCGTCGGTCAGCGCCACCTCGTTTACTATCACGGTGACGTCCCCTGTGGCAGTCAGTTTCACAGAGCCCTCAAAGAAATCCCCCAGGGCGCCTTCGAAGAGTTGATTGTAGGCACGGACGCCGTAAGCCGGGATAGGTTCAGTATCTGACCAGACCTCTGTTCCGGCCGTGTTATAGTACCTCCTGGTGACGCTGACTTCGCTGCCGGTGGTGTTTATCATTCGGATATCGGTGAACCAACCCCAAGCGTTCTTCAGGATACTGGGTAGGGAGTAAGAAGTTCCACCCGCGGCCACCCCGCTATAAGCCATGCTCCTCCCGGAGCCATAGGATGGGTCCTGGGCTACTTCATTGACTATGGCCACTACGGGCTGGCCGATGGTAGTGATACGCACCGACCCAGCCCAGACACTAGGCAGGTTGGTGTCGAAATGTTGGTTCGTTGCCCACGGTTGATTAGGGGCCAGGGTCACCGTTGTGGCGTAGGCCAGATTTCCGTCAAGATCGCGAAACTCGAGGGTAGCGTCGGTGCTAGAACTGCCTACGTTCATCATCCTTATGTCGGTCGACCAACTCCAGTACCATTTCAAGATGCTGGGTAGGTAGAGAGAGGTAGAACCGCTGGTGAAGCCGTTATAACTCATCGTGTCATAGACGGTGGAATCTTCGTTTACCACAGCCACCACCGGTTGAACGCTAGAGGTGATCTTAGCCGATCCGGCGAAGAAGGAGCCAAGTTCATCATCAAGGCCCTGGTTGCAATATACGGAGGCACCGGCCTTTATACCAGTATAAGTATCGGTGTCAACTAGAGCCCCCGACATATCACGGAATTCCACGGTGATATCGGTATCGCCAGAACCCGCGTTTTGCACGGCGAAGGTGGTGGTCCAACTCCAAGCATTCTTCAGGATAGCGGGAAGATAGACGGTGGTGCTGCCGCTTTCGCTGCCGGTGTAGGAGGCCGATTCCACGTTGGGGACAGTGTACTCGTTGACGATCGCCGCCAGAGGTTGATCAGAGGAGACCACTACCGAACCATTCCAACCGCTAGGGAGTTCCGGTGGATAGAATAGTTGGTTCCAAGATGCTGGCCTGTTGGCAGAAAGCGTTGCGTTGATGGTAGCATCCACGTTACCATCGGTATCATAGAAGGTCAGGACTACGCTGGCGTCGGAGGAGCCCAGATTCATGAGCCTGATATCTGAGATCTTTCCGGTGGCGCCGGTCCTGCTTGGTCCCACCGCCAATACCGCGTAGACGCTTCCCAAGAGAAAGACGAGTAGTAGAGAGATACCAACCATAGCCCTTAGGTTTCTCTTCATAGGACACCTACCTTTCGTAATCAAAACATCTCTTGCCTATACTATATACCTTTATACCACAAATTTTCTTTTTCGTCAACAATGACTTTTGGCCTATCTGGGAATAGCCACCCCTCTTTCCTCTCCTCCGCACTCGTGCAAGGCTTGCCAAGGAGTTCTATCCATAATCAAGGCCTCTCTCCAGAATAGGACTAGCCCTAGGAATGTATTTAACAGAAACTGGCTAGCATGAAATAGTAGGCCAAAGGCTAGCCCTAGGTTCCTGTCGATGGCAAAAACAGTCAGGGCAGCCACGGCCAGCAATTGATAGGTCCCCAGGTAACCTGGGGAGGCAGGAACAACGAGCCCCAGGTTCACCACTGCGGTGATAAAGAGAACCGCTCCCACCGAGAGATGGATGTCAAAGGAGAGGAGGCCGTAGCCAAACATGAGGGCTGCGCTTGTCCAAACCAGGAGGGAGAGGAGCACCGCTATTAGAGCGGCTCTCGGCTGGCGAAGGCTTTCAAGACCCTGGATGAAGGATTGAGTCAACGTAGAGATTCGCTCCTTTATAGCGCCCAGAGGCCTAAGGAAAGCCGCAAGGAGGCCCATCGCTGCCTCGCCCCGATAGGCTAAGCCCAAAAGAACTGCGAGGCAGCCAAGAAAGATAAGGCTGGCGAAATATCCAATGCTCTTCACCCAAGATGGGGCCGGTATCAAGAGCAGGGAAAAGGCTAGGAAGAGGAGAAGGCTCAGCCCATCAAGCACTTTCTCTAGAACCACCGTGGCCAAGACCGCGGCCGCGCTACAACCCTCCTTGCGCCCTAGAAGATAGGCCCGCGCCACTTCTCCCGCCCGGGCCGGGAGGATGCTGTTGAAGAAATAGCCGATGATGATCATGATAAGAAGAGGAGCCGCCCTGATAGTCTTTACGGGGAGCAGGAGGTATCTCCACCTCAAAGCCATGACGAAAAAAGTGGCCAGCAGCCAGGCCATGGCTAAAGAGAGATGAGGTAGGCTAACCGACTTGAGGGCTTCCAAAACCTGAGCATAGTCGATCCCATGGAGGACGACAACCAAAGAGAGTACGCTCACTCCGATGCCAACCCAGCTCTTCCTGGCCTTCAGCAGCCTCATCTAATATCTGACCCTCTTCTCCCTGCTCAAACGGTTCTCCAGGAGGGCCCGCCACTCCTGCATCCTTAGCCCAAGAAACCAGAGGGCGTTCAGCAAGCCAGGGGTCTGGGGAGTGTAGTGCTTGCTATAGAAATAGCGAAGGCTCTGGTAGTAGATCCTAATCGCCTGTTGGCTCGACTTTTTGCTACTCTCGCCCTTGTAGTGGATAACCTGGGCCTGGGGGAGATAGTACAATTTCCAGCCACGCTGGCGCATGCGGCGACACCAATCTACATCCTCACAGTAGATGAAGAAATTCTCATCCAGAAGACCTACATCCCCTATCGTTTCTCGGCGCACCAACAGGCATGCGCCCGACAACTGGTCCACCTCGCGGAAACGGTCGTATTCCTCCAAGGGAAGGTAATAGTTCTCGAGGGCTCGACTCTTCGGAAAGAGACGGCTCAGGCCAGTGGTCACCAGAAGTGCTACAAGGGGGGTAGGGAAGGTCTTCCCCGAGATCTGGACCGTGCCATCGCGGTTGAGGATTTTTGGGCCTACCGCTCCAGCCTGGGGGTTTTGATCCATGAATTCAACCAGGAGGTTCAGCGTCTCCGGGAGCACAACGGTATCCGTAGTAAAAAGGACTACATAGTAACCCTGGGAGGCCTTTATCACCTGGTTAGTCGCGGCAGCAAAACCCAGGTTCTTCTGATTGGCGATGACCTTCACCTGGGGATATTCCCTCTCGATCGCCTCCACGCTGCCATCGGTGGAGTTATTGTCGGCGACGAAGATCTCGGCACTGATACGGCGGGTATTCTCCAATATAGAGCGAATTAGACCCAGGACAAAATCCCTGGTATTGTAGTTCACAATCGAGATTGAGAGGTCAACCCTTTTCATCGCGCTTTGCCCTTTTCCCTTTTGAGCCTCTTTTCACCGCAAACCTTTCCAGAAACTCCTTGGTTTTATTCAAGGCATAGTCCATCATCTCCGCGGTTATCCCCGGATAGACCCCCAAGAAAAAGCCATCCCGCATCACCTTATCGGCGTTGGCTAGGTCGCTTAGGGGGCGATAGCGCAGCCCAAGGTAGGCGGGGTGACGAACGATATTCCCGCTGAAGAAGAGGCGAGTCTCGATATTGCACTCCTCATAATAGGTCACCAGTTCTCTCCGGGTGAAGGGGGCTCCATCCTTTAGGGTAAGGGGGAACGCAAAAGGCGAGGGCTCCGCCTTAGGCAAAGAGCGAGGCAATATGAAGAAATCCTCGTAGCCCTGGAAAAACGCGTAGAGCCTTTGGAAGTTGGCTTTCCTTTCCTCGATGAACTTCGGCAACCTCTGGAGCTGGACTAAACCCATGGCTGCCTGGAACTCCAAGGGCTTAAAGTTATAGCCGATGTTGGTGTAGAGATATTTTGTGTCGTAACCTGGGGGTAATATGCCGACCCTACTGCGGAAGCGCAGTTTGCACGTGGCGTTCGGATCTATCGAGAAAACACAAATAGGACATGGGCAAGCCCTTCCCCAATCTCTCAATGAGAGGACGATCTTGGCTAGATCCTCATGGGAGGTACAGACCGCACCTCCCTCACCCATCGTGATGTGATGGGCAACGTAGAAGGAAAGGGTGGAAAGAAGGCCAAAAGTGCCGGTAAGGCGGCCATCGAACTTGGCACCCAAGGCATCGCAATTATCTTCTACCAGGAAAATTTCATATTTTTCCGCCAAGGCCATCACCGCATCCATATCGCAAGGGTTTCCCAGGTTGTGAAGAAGCATGATAGCCTTAGTGCGCGGCGAGACCGCTTCTTCCAGTTGTCCGACATCTATGTTGTAGGTTCCCAGCTCGATATCCAGGACTACCGGAAAAAGGCCGTTTTGAATGATGGGGTTAAAAGTGGTAGGGAAACTGAGAGCGGATACTATCACCTCGTCGCCCGGGCTCAAGCGGCGGTGAAATTGTGGCGACATGAGAGCCGAGATAGCGAGGAGGTTGGCCGAGGAGCCAGAATTAGTAAGGATCGTCTCCTCTACCCCAAGGAACTCAGCGAACCTTCTCTGGAACTCATGGGCCCTCTTACCAACCCCAAACCAGCCATCCAAGATGGCCTCCATTATAGCCTTGACTTCCTCCTCGTCGTAGACGGGGCCGGAGTACTGGATCTTGGTCTTTCCGGGTATGAACCTCTTCTGGCCTTTTGAATTGAAGAAAACCTCGATGTTTCTTCGGATCTCTTGCCGCAGTCTATCCTCTTCCATTGCCTTCCCCCATCATCTGGCTCTTGACTACCCTTAGCCCCTCATCCACTCCTAGGGCCTGGACGCCCAACTCCTCCACTATCCTCTCGATCTTTAGTCCGGCCTTGAGAGGGCGAGGTGCGGCCTGCTGCAACTGGTCGGTGGTCACCGGCTCAATGAGGCTAGGGTCGAGGTCGAAATGGCTAGCGATCTTCAGGCCAAAACTATAGCGATCTATGAGTTCCCCGCCCACCATATTATATACGCCTCGCCTGTCCAGTTCTATGGCTCTGATAATCATCTCCGCTAGATTGTCGACCAAGGTGGGGCTGCCCACCTGATCGGTGACCACCTTGATCCTCTTCCCTTGCCTTAGCATGTTGACCGTCCAAGTGACGAAATTGGGCCGCACATAGGGGGCATAACCATAGAGAATAGTGGTTCGGGCGATGATATAATCCTTTGATATGCTCTGGACCTTCCTCTCGCTCTCCCATTTGGTCAGGCCATAGTATGAGATGGGGTTTGGTCGATCATCCTCGCTATAGGGGCCGTTTTCGCCATCGAAGATATAGTCAGAAGAGAGGTGTACCAACTTCGCCCCTACCTCACTACAAGTCTGGGCCACATTGGCTGTGCCCTCCACATTTACCCGCCAGGCCAGCTCCCGCTTCGTTTCGCAGCCATCTACATCGGTGAAGGCAGCGGTGTGAACCACTGTCCTCGGCTCGATCTCCCGGATCAAGGCAAAAAGGCTCTCCCTATCCGTTATGTCTAAAGGGTAAAAGGCCCCACCGATAATATCAGGAGGCCTATTCATATCCGCGGCAAGGACCTCGAAACTACCGGCCATGAGTTGGAGTAATTTCCTTCCCAAGAGGCCCGCCCCGCCAGTTACTAATACCCTTCGTGGCCGCCTTCTCATGGGGTCCAATAGTGACGCCAATTTTGACGGTAGAACTCCACCGTCTTCGCCAGTCCTTCAGCCAAAGATACCCTTGGAGTCCAGCCCAAGAGCCCATTTATCTTGGAATAATCAGCCACATAATCCCCTACCTCGATAGCCAGCCGCTCCTGCGGCCAGGGGACGCATTCGTAACTGCCGCTCCCTACCGTCTCGATGATAGAGATAACCAAATCTAAGAAACGGATCGGCTGCCCGCTACCCAGGTTGAACGCTTCCCCATCGGCCTCGCTTCTGGCACCCACTAGGAGAAAAGCATCGGTAACATCGTCCACGTAATTGTAATCCCTCAATTGGCTGCCATCCCCGTAGACCTTTATCCCCTTCCCTTCCATAGCCAAACGGATCAGCCAATTCAGGGTTCCGTATTTGGCGTGCTTCATCTGGTGCCTAGGTCCATAGGTGTTATTTATCCTCAAAGAGGCTGCACAGAGGCCGCAAACTTTGTTATACAGAAAATGGTACTGCTCAGCGACTGCTTTGTTCACGCCGTAGAAATCGGTTGCCATCATGGGATGATCCTCCTTCACCGGGGTCTCAACTGGCCTTCCATATTGCCCCCTAGTGCCCGCATATATCACTTTGACCCTAGGGTTGAATCGTCGGCAGGCCTCCAGAAAGATGAGGTTCCCACGCGCATTGATATCGAGATCGAGAAGGGGATCGGCCATGCTATCGAGATGGCTCACCTGTGCAGCGAGGTTGAAGATGACATCCTGCCCTTGTACCAGCCGGTTCATGGCCTCCGAATCCCGAATATCAGCGATATGAACCTCAACGCGCTCCTTTATCTCCTCGATGTTATAAAAATTCCCCCCATAGAGGGGAAGAAGAGCATCCACCAGAACGACCTGGGCGCCCAAATCCACCAGCGCTATGGCCAGGTTACTACCTAGGAAGCCAAGCCCGCCGGTGATCATCACCTTCTTGCCTCGATAATAGGCCCCAAAATCCATCTCTCAGCGCCTCACCCTCCTTTTGAAAAGGAAAAGGAGGTTAATTAGCCCATCTCGCCAGGGGAAGAGTTTTGGGTCTCCGATGCGCTCGAAGTAGGGGATATGATACTCTCCCAACCTTATCTCCGGATGCGAGATAGCCTCGATCTTTATCTCCTCGGAGAAAGACATCCCACCACTGATCAGTTTCATCTTATCGAGGCAGTCCCTTTTGAAAACCCACATCCCGGATTGCGAATCCTTAAGCGAAGAGGAATATAGGGCGTTCATGACCAGGGTGAGCAACTTATTGCCCAACACATTGCGCCGGCACATGGCCCGGCTATTCCAGAGGGGAAAACGACATGCGGAGACAAAGTCCAGCCCTTTATCCAACAAATAGTCTACCATTTCGGGGATACAGTGAGTTGGATAGGTGCCATCCCCATCGGCGGTGGCGATGATATCACCGCTGGCGGTCGGCATCCCCGCAAGATAGGCGTAGCCGTAGCCTTGTTTGGGCTCGAAAACCACTTTGGCCCCTAGGCTACGGGCCACCTCCCCTGTAGCATCTGTGGAATTATTATCCACAACTATTATCTCATCCACATGTGATGGCATATTCTCTACTACGTGCTTAATCCCTTCCTCCTCATTGTAGCAAGGGATAACGACAGAGATGGTCAGACCCCTATGCATGGTCACCCTCCTTCAACGGCCGCTCTGCTTATTAACTCCTGATAGAGCCCTAGGATCTCATCAGCGTGCTCGGCCATCTTCTTCGCCGGCCCGATATGGCTACGTAGATCGCTGAGAAGCGAAGGGGTTTCCATCAGCCGCTCCATAGCCTGTCGCAGGGCTTCGGGCTCGCCCGGCGCGAACAAAAGTCCATCTACCTGGTGGCGCACCTTCTCCGCCAAGGCTCCCAGCCTAGAGGCTATCACCGGCACTTGGGCAGCGAAAGCCTCCTGGATAACCAGGGAAGATGTCTCATACCAAAGAGAGGGTACAACCAACACATCTGTTTCTGCCAATACCTGCCCCAACTCTTCGCGGGCGAGCCTGCCCCGGAACCGTATGGCAGGGTTTCTCGTCATTCGACGGAGATCCTCAACATATGAGGGAAAAACCTCCTCGTCGCCATATATGGAAAGTACAGCCCTTTCAGGGTCTAATTTGTTGAAGGCTTCGATTAGAACGTGTACCCCCTTCTGCCAAGCCAAGCCACCGATGTAAGCGAAATGCAACTTATCCTCCAGCCTCACGCTACCTCCTCTAACCTGAAGATCGATACCATGGTTGATCTGACGAACCCTCCCCTCTGAAAAGCCCCTCTTGATGAATACCTCTTTCACGAAGGCTGTGGGAGCCACGAATATATCCACATTTCGTATCGCCCTCCCTACCAAGTAAGCGCGGTAGGCGAAAAGAGATGCGATGGCCGGGGCAGCCACCACCAAAAAGGGAGCCCCAACCCTCGCCGCAGCACAATAGGCGCAGTTTAGCCAAAAGAAAGGCCCGGAGCAGACCTTTTGTCGTGGGGTTATTAACTGAGCATTGGCGCAGAAGAGCCAATAATCGTGGAGGCTGTAGAGCGTAGGGAGGCCATACCTTTTCACTAAGGGGATTAACTTGACGGAAAGGCCCTTAAGATGTTGAAAATGTACGATATCTGGCCTCTCTCGCTCGATGAGGTGAGCGAAACTACGCTCCACGAAGTGGTTGCGAAAAGAGAGGAGGAAGAGTTGCAAGGGGTTCCTAGGAGAAGGATACAATACTCGATGTACCCTGAACCCAGAAGCGGCCACTTCTTCTTCACCAGGGGTTAGATTCTCCTCGGGATAGAAGACCAAAAGATCATGTCCTCGCCGTCCTAATTCTTGGACTAGGCTCTCAGTATAGATCTCCGTGCCACCTACCCTCTTGGGCGGGAATTGGTGAACGACTTGCAATATGCGCACAATGCCTCTCACTTACCCAACTAAGCGCAGATATATCTCCTCCAGGCGGGGGAAGATTGCATCCCAGGTGTAGAATCGGGTCACTTTTCGATAGCCCTCCTCGCCCATTCGTTGAGCCAATGCCCTGTCGTCGAGGAGCGTGGCGATGCGATGGGCTAGGCCTTTCACATCCCCAAAGGGGACCAAGAAACCATCGGAGCCCTCGCTTATGACCTCCGGTATTCCACCGGCACTAGCACCGATCACCGGTTTCCGGTAAGCCCAGGCTTCCAGAAAGACGAGGCCGAAAGAATCCACGCGGGAGGGCAAAACCAACATCTCTGCCGCATCTAGAAGGTCCCTCTTCTCCCCTCGGACCGGACCCAACAGCCTCACCCGCTCCTGAACGTTAGAAGGTAAGGATCTATAGTACCTTGCAAACTTCCCCATAAGTGGCCCCGCCAATACTAGATCCACCCCTCTCCCCTGGTCCCAAAGCTCCCGCATCGCCTCTACCAGATGAGTCGCTCCTTTATCGTAACTTACCCTGCCAATAAAGGCGACCAAGGGGTTATCAATATTGTACTTCTCCTTGAACCTCCGGCCATCCCCCCCCTGAATCTCCTTCAGGTCAACAGCCATCCCTACCTTCTCGATCTTCCGCCCCTCTATCCCTATCTTTACTAAGGCATCTTTTTCCCTGCCCGTCTGCACAATGATCTTGGTGCTCCTCCTAAATAACTCCAATTGATGGGCCATGGTGCAGTATCGGTAAACAGGACCCCTACCCCCTTCTCCAATATGCAAAAAGGGAGTAAAGATAAAAGGGACCTCTTTTCTCTCGGCGTGATAAAGGGCGGTCAGGGGCAGGGACTCGTAGGATAGGTTCACTCCATGCACCAGATGGAAATTCTCCTGCCATTCACCCAAGGCCATTTCCAGAGAAGGTACCCAAGGCATATATCGTCCCCAGCGTAGAGGGAGCGAAGTCACGTCGATGGGAAACCTAGACACCTCCATAGCCGATCTTCGCAAAACCTGATAGGAGTAGGGCGAGAAGGGGAGGTGACGCACGGGGAATCTAAAAATAGAGACGTCGTTATGGATCTCCGACGGTTTATCTACCCTCTCCCCTTTAGGACTCAAAAGGTATTCTGCGCAGGCTGCATCGGTGGTCAGGACAGTCACCGAGTGACCAGCCTCGACCAGCCTTTCTGAAAGCCTCTGAAGGTATGCCTCAGCCCCACCAATGAAGGGCCAATATCCGGCGCTGACATGTAAAACCCGCATGCCCTTCCACCAAACAAGTAATCTTTATCCATTATAGTTGGTGGGCAGTGGCTTGGCAAATATCGAGAGCCGATGAGGCGATCTAGGGGGAACTATTGAGGGTAAGGGGTAAGTATAGTCGGTAGACGGAGCCTACGTGAAGCGTGATCGGTATATCCTGGGTCCCTGTCCCGCCATCGAAGGACACCGTGCCGAGGCTGTAAGTACCGGTGAGGTAACCAGTAGCCATAGCCTCTACGGTGGCTGTGGCTTGAGAGGCATATGATACAACGCCAGAAGAGGGGATAACGGTCACTATAGAAGGTTGAGTGGCAGCGGCCGTCCAATTCAAACTCCCACCACCGGTGTTCCGTATTATGATCTTTTGAGAGGGGTTAGTTGTCTCCCCATAAGGGTGGAAGAGATGGACAACCGAGGGATCAATGGAAAGACGAGGGGGCATATCTAATAGACCGGAGTGGCGGGAATCGTGGTGGAAGATGGGCCAGTGCTGCTCCTGGGAGGAGGAACCTGGGAGTTCCCAGGCGTAGAGTTTGCCCACTTCACCTCCGCTTGCCGCTCCTCCGACCACCATCTCCAGCGTATCATCGGCGTCTATATTCCCTATAGCCGGCGTGGAGGCTAAAGACCATTCAGCGATGAAGGTAGGGTTGCCGGGATGGCTACCATCGTTGGTGATCTGGACGCCGTTCCCCTCAAGCACACATATCTCCCAACTGACAGGCACGAAGATCTCTTGGTCCCCGTCGCCACCGTAATCCGCAAGGACCGGGGAGAAATATAGGGTTGCCAGGTAGCCAAACTTGTCCCTAGGGTATACTGGCCAACCAGGCACAAGGCTCCCGTCATGATCCCAAGCGTAAAGTTTCTGATCAAAAGAGCCTATGACGACCTCCAAGTAGCCATCGGAATCGATATCGCCTAGGGCCGGAGAGGCAAAAGTATGATTTCCGGTGTCAACTGGCCAGCCGCTCAAGAGGTTACCATTGTGATCCCAGGCATACACTTTATGCCAAGGACGTTCATAGTAGGGCCCCGTACCCACCACGATATCCAGCCAGCCGTCATTATCTAGGTCGCCCACCGCAGGTGAGGAGTAGATGACTTGATCTATATACTGAGGGAAACCAGGCAGGGCGCTCCCGTCGCCGTTGTAAACGTGAAGGCTACCCCCGGGGCTATAAGGATCGAGAAGGAAATGATCGGTACCGATTATGATCTCTAGATACCCATCTCTATCTATATCGGCCAAGGCCGGAGAAGACCATATAGTATCGTTCAATACTATAGGCCAACCACCTACCGCTCTCCCGTCGTGGTGCCAGGCGTAAATGCGTTTATCGTACCCTCCTACCACTATTTCCAAATCCCCATCGTTATCCAGATCGCCCAAGGCGGGAGAGGAGTTGAAGCCGTCAGGGTGGCCATCAGGGTTCCAAGGCGGGTCACCTTCGCCGTTCACATCCTGGGAGAGTTGAGGCCACCCAGAGAGGAGGTTGCCCCTATGGTCCAGGGCTATCACTCCTCCGTTTTGATGAAACTCAGGCACGTCTCCCACGCTCACAACCAGTTCAAGGTCTCTATCTTTATCCATATCCCCTAAGGCTGGCGAGGAACGGATGGAATTACCGCTGGGCGAGCAAGGGGGAACACGGGATGTGCAAGCAGTGTTGAGGGCCTCTGTAGCATTGAACGTCCAAAGTTCGCTACCGTCGCCCTTGCGGGCATGTAGAAGGCCATCGCTGCCTCCGACCACTATGTCATCTAGGCCATCGCCATCTAAGTCTCCCAGAACAGGAGAAGAATATAGAACCATGGCGCCATTTAGGGTTGCGGAGAGTTGGTAGGGCGCCGTATAACCAAGAGGGGAGGCTCTTACTACCCCGCTGGACACCAAAAGTATCAGAAAGACAGCGCCTAGGAGAGGTTTTTTCATCCCACCTACCCCCTACCTGCCCCTTTCACCTCTTAGGCCGGTCAGGATCAGGGTTCGGGAGCCGAGATACCATCCTCTTTCAATCATAGATGGAGAAAAAGAGAGGGGCAATAGGAAAATGGTACCACAAGGTTTGCGAGGAAGAGAGTCTATCTCTCTAGAAGCGGGGCTAGAGACCCCCAAAATCGGGCTTCCACCTTCTCCCTGGCGAAATCCTTTAGCCGTTCGCGCTGGCTCTCAAGGATGGCTTGGCGGAAACCCTCGTCTGAAACCAGAAGGTGAACAACCTCGGCGATGACGGGAAAATCTTTTTTCTTGATCAATACCCCCGCACGGCCCAAAGTCTCCGGTACGGCCGTACACTTGTAGGCCACAATGGGGACTCCGAAATACATGCTTTCCACCAGAAAGATCCCGAACCCTTCATGTTCGCTCATGCTTACTAGAACATCGGCCAACCGATAGTAGGCGTTCAACTCAGCCTGGGAAACACGCCCACTGAAATATACATCCTTAAGATCCAGGTATTCGATGAGATCTAGGAGCCACTCGTAATAGACCCGTGTTACCCCCCGATGCCCCACGAAGAGGAGACGAGAATGAGGGTTGATCTGCTTATAATAATAGAAGACCTTGATCACATCCTCCTGTTTCTTGTTGGGTGAGATCCTGCTTACAAAGAGGAGGTTCACCTCCCCATCGCCGAACCTCTCCAAGACCCTTTCCTCTGGGGGGATCTCATACTTCTCATCCATATAGACCGGAGACACCGTCACCACATTCCGATAGCCGATCTCTGAGAGTTCCCTTGCGCTATAGTTAGAATTACAGATGGCTAACTCCACCAACTCCGCCATCTGGACCAATTCCTCCCTTCCCTTTTTGAGCGCTTGTGCGAGGAGTGGATCCGCGTATTCGAAATAATGAGCCGGTGTGAGGTTGTGATAGAATAGTATCATCTTGGCTTTTGACCTCAACGAGGCAGCGAAATCCGTGAGTTCTGAGCCCAGCCCAAAATGATAGAGCAAGATATCCTTCCCACCACTAGGGCGGTATCTATTCAGGGAGTGAACCTGGCTCCGTAGAGAGGGATCGATCCATTGAGCGAAAATCTGTGAGTCGTATCCCCGCGCTCTTACGCTACGATGAAGGGCAAAGACCGCATTGGAGATGGCGTCACCGGGCATGATGCTGGGCACAACTTGGCGCAGGCTGATCTTCTCAGTCATCTCCCTTTTGCCCTCTTTCTGGGAGATGGCTCATTTGATCTTTCAATTGCGTGATCTCCCAGGCCAGGAGCCGCAGAGCGAAATTGAGGCTAGCATTAGAGGCGGCTTGCTTTGCCGCCAAGGTGTTGAGGTAGAATACCACCAAATTGTGAAACAGCAGTTTAAAGGAATCGACAAGGCCTCCTATAAGAGGTAGCGAAGAAGGTATCAGTTGCGGCTTTGTCAACAGTTCGATTCTGGACACCTGCCAAAGATGGTAGCCCAGAGCGTCTGAGACAACAGAGGGCTCGGGCACAAAGAGAGCATCGTAGGTGGGTAGGTATGGTCTTTCCCGCTTGAGGGAAGAGTATAGATGAGCCCTCCCTTTAAGATTCTCCTCGAGAGCCCCCAGAACTTCATCGGCATCGATGGTAGGAGATGGGATCTCGATAATCTCCCGCGCTTTCCCCTCTGCCATCCTCTCATACCTCCATTTAAATACGTTATAAGCCTCTTTTGTCTGTAGATAGAGACACCTGCACCTTGCCCGGTGACACTCGACCTGCTCCCGCTGGTCACATATACCGGGCTTATCCCGCAGGCCGGCCTCTAAACCTATACACGTACAATCGCCACCTACCTCTCAAGGGTTGATACGTAGGAAGTTTTTCTTGCTCTTTCGCCTTCGGGCAAGGCCCATCTTCTAACCTCACTCCCTATCACCGCTGAGGCGGTCTAACAACGCCTTCAAATCCTTAATCTCTCCCTTCAACTCCTCATCGCTCCTATCGATCGCCCTTTGAATTTCATCAAGTTGGCGCTCTAGTTCGCGCTGCTTCTCCCGAACGGCCCCTATCTCCTCCTCGCTATTCTTTAGGGAGTCCTTCAGGCCTCGCATCAATCTACGCATCGACCTGACCACTAAGAAGTTAAAGGAGGTTTGACGGTCCACCAATCGGTCGATATAGGGCTCCTTCAAATGGGAGGTGAGGTTTCTTCGAACCCAAGCGATCAGCCCTCCCACCAATGGCTTGTTTGACCTTATCTCGTAGGGGAAGGAGATATCAGATCGCATAGTGAGGTGCTGCAAATTCAGATGAGAAAAGTTCTCATCGTTTGTCGACTCCTCGAAACCCTCTGAATCTGGTGTTCTTGTCTCCATCACGGCCTCCAATAGGGCATCGAATCGCTCCGCGAATTTCTGGTGAGAGAAATCCTTGGCCCTCTCCAGCCCCTTTCTCGAAGATCTCTCCCATAGCTCTCTGGATGTCAGAAGGCTCACAATCTTATCCGTCAAATCCTTCACATCGCCTGGTTTGAAGGTCAAGCCTGCGTCCACGATAGTAGCTGGGATGGCCGCGGCATCGGCACCTATCACCGGTTTCCCGCAGGCCATCGCTTCTATGAGAGGCAGGCAGGACCCCTCGAACTGGCTGGCGGTTACAAATAGGTCAGCAAGGTTATAATAGCGGGGCAGTAGATCCTCGGCCACCGGACCGGCAAAGATCACATCTCCTTCGATACCTTCTGCCTTGGCTATGCGCTTTGCCCCCTCCACAAAGGGTAAGTAGGGCGTCAGTGAATCGTCACCCACCAAGAGCAACTTGGCACCGGGTACCTTCTCCTTCACCAACGCCAGGGCTTTCACCAGATGCTCAATCTTCTTATGGGCTGCCATGTTTCCCGCGTAGAGCAACAAAGGCTCATCCCCCAAACCATAGCGGGCTTGTAGTTCACCACCTTTTGGCCCCGGGCAGAAGATGTCCAGGGAGATGGCGGGGGGTAAGATGAAGACCCTCCTTCCATCGAAGCCAAACTCCTTTACTAGCTCCCTCTTCATGAACTCGCTGTGTACGATGGCATAGTCTCCATAGTGAACCAGGCTAGCAAACTCCGCACTCTTTAGAAGATAGGCAACGGTTTCGTCATCCGGAGCGGTCCCCCCGAACTCCAGCGGCTTCACACCATGGTAATCAAAGATGGCGATCCCACGAGGCACGGTCCTTATAGTTTCCACCAAACTGTAGTACCCGGCATACTCGTAGATGTGCAGATCTTGGGAACGGAAACTCGTGATAGCCTCCCTCCCCCCAGGCCGACTCCGGCTGGTGTCATACAAGTCGCCGATGTCTATCTGGACTAATCGCTCCCTCTCGTCGGGCAGACTTTGGATGCGACCGTCATAGAAGATGGTGGCCTCGTAGCCATGCTCTCTCAAATACCTAAATTTGCATAACACGCTATTGCCTACAGTCTCCCCAGCCCGGAGATCAGCCGTAACTAATCCCACCCTTATCCCCTCTGGTTTGACTAAGCAGACCTTACCCCTCCTCTGCGGCTTCTCATAAACGAAGATATTCCATCGCATCTTTTGCCCTATGTCACTTGAGCCCAGCAGATCCTCCAAGTCCTGCCTACGCCTTAACCCCCTGACCAATAACTTCTTATGCCAGAAGTTCCGGTTGGCGATAGTTATGTGGGACTTATCGTTAGGGTCGCTGGTGATGAAGTCATCAGGGCAAGAGGGATCCAAGTTGATGCAGATGGTCAGGAAGAAGTACATACTGCCCACTCTAGCCATCTCGTCGAGGGCGCGTTCAGCCTGGGACACGGTGAGATGCTCCATGGTATCCAAGCAAACTACTAAGTCGAAGAATCGATCAGGAAATTGTATCTCGGTGATACTGCCCTGCTTCAGAAAGGGACTGACTTCCAGAGGGGCTGAGGCGATGGCATAGGCGCTGATGTCTTGTCCGTAGGCGTCAACCTCGATCTTCCGGAGAGCCTTAACCAAGAAACCCTTAGCGCAACCACAGTCGAGAAGCCGCGCCGGCAAAAAGGTGGAATAGAGGAGATCGGCTAAAGGAACGAAAACGCCAGAGAGACGCTCTTCCGTGTATTCCTCGTAGGCTGACTTCTCTCTCCTTCCATCAAAATATCCTCGGTCGAAAAACTCAGGGGGTATCTCTTCCTGCTGGTTCACTACCTCATCGCCCTCCTGGCCTAGACTTCTCCCCCATATAGGTGAGTCTGATAGCATCAACCCATAGATCTACTACGTCGGTGAAGTATGCCCTGAATTGGAGAGCCTGCTGCGCCAGGTTTTGAAAATCGAAGCAAAAATCCTGATAGGTACCTGCCTCTTTGAATTCTCCCACCTCGACCTCTCTGCCCGCAAGGACAGAGTAAGTGGTGATCACATCGATGGCGGCCACCGTTCCCTTTTCGGGCAACATTCCCCCTATTTTCATATTATAACACATCTGGTAGTTGCCAGGGGGGAATATCTCGTATCTACTGTAGGCCAAATATCCCGCTTCGTCCGATGTAACGTCTCCATGTGCGGCCTTCCCACGCACCGAACTCCCATCCCCTTCGATCTCGCCCACAAGGTGAAGCAATCCTTCTCCTTCGAAAACCCTGGGACGCCCCTGAGAAGAGAAGTGGTAAGCCAAGAGAGCGATGACGAAAACCATAAGCAGGGTGGCTACCATAGCGAAGAGCGTCCTACCCCTCGCCCTTTCTGTCTTCGACGGTTGATAAGTAGCCGCCTCATTTTCTGGCACCCGAGGGCTCCTGCCATAACGAAGGTAATAGTAGGCGGTGAAACCTAGAAGGGCTGCTGACCACAAGGTCGAAAGGAGCCACTTTCGAGAAGGCCCCCCCACACGTATGAGTTTCACCCAATCCACCCATAGGTCAGCCTGGTCGGTGAAAAAGACCTGAAACCTGAACTGCTGATGGCCCGGATATTGAAACTGGAGACAGGTCACGGTATAGCCCCCTGGTCCAACTTCTCCTTTCGTCACCTCTCGCTGCGCCAAAAGGCTATCGCCAGAAGCGATATTAACTACGGCTATAACGCTCTCGCGCGGCACCTCACCCTGGGCCTTCATACGGAAGCAGGCGGAGTATCCCCCGGCGGGCAAGAGTCGTAGATGCCCTTCATCATCGGGCCACTGCCTGTCCAGAATGTACCCCCTTTCCTCTACCTCCCTGCCCGCCCAGGCGACCATTTGGGTGGAAGCCAATCCCTCGTGGACCCCTTCCGCCTCGGGATCTTCCACCGCCCTTCCGATCTCTCCAGCCGCCCGTCCATAAGCATAAATCACGGTAATTTGCTGGCGAAAGGAGGGAATATACTCTCTGAGAGGGAGTGGCAAGAAGCGGCTGTAGGCCAGCAACAGTCCCGGTTCTCCCTGCAAAGAGGGGGCCTGGGCCAACAAAGGGTCACGCATCACGGGCCCCGTCCTCGCCAGGCTGATGAGAAAAAGGATCAAACCCAGAGATCTGAAGAGACGACTGGGTATCTCCTGGAAAGCGTAGGCTAGGAAGAGACCGGCCAGTGGCAAGATGACGACTAGGTAGCGATAAGGAATACCCCAACCGGGGTAGAAGCCTAGCCAACTTACAGCCAGGTATATACTTGCAAGAGGCAAGAAAAGTAAAAGACCGTCTTTCTTTCTCCCTCTGAAGAGAAAGAGCATGCCAGGTAAGGAAAGGAGATAAATGGGAGTGTAGACTAACAACCCTGCATCTTGATCAAAGAGCGAACCACTTAGGCCCGCAGCAAACCCCTCGAGGCTAGGCAAGCGCAGAAAATCGGGAATTAATTTGCCCGTATCCCCATAGCCAACGGCAGGGGTCATCCTTCCGTAAAAATGGACATCAAAGGCCATCAGTAACGCACCAAACAGGATAATAGGCAAGCATAACGCTGTGGCGGACAAACCACGCCATCTTGGCGCCCCATCTGCAATCGCGATAGAGAAGAGAGCCGCGGCGCCTAAGACGGCAGATAGGAGCATAAATCGGCTCACCAGCCAAGGCAGGAACCCGATAGATACCCCCACCATTAGCCAGATATAAGGCTCTGTCCTCTCGCCTCGTCTTATGTGCCTCAGGCTCCAGATTAATAGCAAAGCCCCTATGATCTCCGGATAGACCTGATAGGCGTAGTGCATCACCGGGACAGTAAAGGCGGTAGTTACCCAGGCCAGCAAGGAGGAGAATTTCCGCCCCGTTACCTCATAGCATAAGAGATAGAGGTTCGCCGCCAGAAGGGCGGCCATTAGGTTCAGGAAATAGAGAACGCCAGCATGGCTACCAAAGATGAGAAACCCCAAAGCATAGGCTGGCAGAAGCATGACCGATAGACCAATAGTATGAGCAGGATACGCTCCTCCATCAGGGCCGATGGTGATATGAGGATCTAACTTATCCCCAACGTAGAAGAGGGTAAAGTCCTTTTCCTGGTAGTTATTGGATAACTCCAGATCGCCATCGGTGAGTATACTATGGGTCACTATCAGGTAATGGGGCTCATCTCCGGTGAGCCACCACCGCCTGCTCACCCAAGGAACGAAGGCGAAATATATAAACAAGGTGCTTAGGAAGACTAACCACGCGATCTCCCTAGCGCTTAGCGCTACTAGGACATCCCGAACATATTTTCTGCGCGCTGTGACAGCAACGGCACCCATCAGCCTCAGCCCCACCACTGACCCTTTGGATCGACGCCCAAGTGCGATAGGGGTCTACATATAGAGGCATCGCTCCTGACGCAAACACCCGAAATTGACAAAATTTCTCCCCTCCGGAATGGAAAATAAGTTTGAAACCCGCTTAATCGAGCATGGACGAAGGAAGAAGTCCAATTGTGTAACCGACTTCGTTCTCCTGATCTCACGTAGAAGGTTATCCCATATCGACCGGAAAAGCAAGAAGGCCATGGTCCTAGAGGAGATATTCCTTGGGAGGCAGCGCTGGACATAGCCGCCGGTGTTGAAAGGGGGTTGAAGCCTTCTTAAGGACCTATTGCGTGGACCTCTATCCACCCCCTTAGTTTGACTTCTTTCGGGGAGGATTCCTTATGATAGCCTGCTGCCCGAAATAGACAAGGGTTCGCTCTAGGCCCTCCTGAAGCCCTATGGTTGGGCTCCAACCCAACTCCTCCCTGGCTTTCTTGGTATCGAGGTAGATGCGAAAGACCTCCCCCAGCCTCGGAGGACCATGAGCTGGACGACGAGCATAGCCTGTGAGTCGCCTCATCTCCTCGAAAAGGTAGTTGATGGAGGTTCCCTTGCCGGATCCGAGGTTGTAAGCCTGGCCGCTCCCCTTGTCCAGCGCCAAGAGATTTCCCTTCGCACAATCCTCCACGTAGATAAAATCCCTCTCCTGATCGCCGCTCCCGTTGATCGTAACCTGCTCTCCCATAAGCATCTGGAGGCTGAATATAGCCACTACCCCAGCGTCTCCAAGGGGATCCTGCCGGGGACCGTATACGTTAGGATAACGAAGGATCGTATAATCCAAGCCGTAGTTTTCACGGTAGAGGTGTAAATAGAGCTCCACCGCATACTTGCTAGCCCCATACGGCGAGATGGGACGTATGGGATGGCTCTCGTCGCAAGGGAGATACTCCGGTTCCCCGTACACTGCTCCACCAGTGGAGGCATAAATGATTTTCTTGACCCCATATCTTCTACAACACTCGAGCAGATTGATGGAGCCCAGGAGGTTCACGCTGGCATCGCGAAGTGGATTGTCCACTGAGTAATCCACATCGATCTGTGCCGCATGGTGGTTTGTGTATTCAGGTCGCTCGCGTTCAAATATCGGCGCCAACTCTCCACTTCGGATGTCGACTTGGTAGAAATGGGCTTCAGGGTTCACGTTGCTCAGGCGGCCTGTAGAGAGATCATCGATCACAATGGTCTCGTGACCGGCTTCAATCAGCGCATCGACTATGTGAGAGCCTATGAAGCCTGCGCCACCAGTCACAAGGACTCGACTCATAGCAAGCCTCTAGCAATCCTCAAACTACCAAGGAGAACGCAATCGGGACCCATTACCCAGTCTCTCTCATAGGCAATAACTTCGCGGTAAGAAGAGAAAGCCGCCGCACTTATTGGGTTTCCGCGCTTTGGCCTTCTTAACTCCTACCTATTTCTCGGTCTTCAAAGTCAAACTATTCTTCGCACAAGCCCGTAAAGGAACCTAATTAGTGGGTGTAAAAAGCGCCTTTTTCCTAAGGCAGTAAATAACCTTTCTACTAACCTAAAACGTAGTTGCTCGTAATATCGAAGTTGCGACCGCAAATCTTCAATTTGACGGTCCAGATTGGGTCTGATATGCGAAGACGCATTCAAAAGACTGGTATAGTCCGCCTGGAGAGTGGACAGTCTTTGTAGCGATTCCAATAACTCTCGGCCCAGGCTCTCATAACCGTAATCTACCTCTCTCAGGAGATTCTGGAGGAGATGTTTGGTGACCAGAATCCGGGCGTTTTGCCTCGCATTCACCACATTGATAACCGCCGGATATATAGAACCCCTGAACCGGCCCCCGAACCCCCTATCTTCCACCGATTGTTTGAGAGCCCGATAGAACTCTGAATGGTCCTCCTCTCGGTTGTCGAAGAAAAACTCTTCCCCAATATGAAACTGCTCTTTGAGGCCAGCAGCCTTTTGATAATAATAGTCATTGTCGTAGATGAAGAAGGTTGGTACACCAGACAATAGAGACGACAACGCCACATGATACGAAGAAGAGACTGTCCAATCGGCCTGGGCGAAAGTGGTGATATTTTGAAGTTGGGAGTTCAAACAAACGGTATGCGCCATGGCTTGAGCCTCGGGTAAATATCCTTGCAGTAATTGCTCCACGAAACGGCTTTCAGATATCCTTCGATCTTCATACGCTATGAGGAAATTGATGGTCATCTCACCATCACAATAGTCTATTGTGTTCTTGATAATCGAACTGACAGTGGCTAGGAAATGGTCAGGCCTCTCCGTCACATAGTCTTCTAGGGAGAAGTGAACATTCATAGTCAAGGGATGCGATTCCCTCTCGGCCCGCGCAGGCTCCGGTTGAGGTGGGTATCCCTTAGCCCCAATAGAAGCGGCAATATATTCCAAAGAATCATCATGAGAAAGAAACAACTTTTCATTGATATCTGCTTTCCCCAAATCGCTGATACACTTGTAGGAGATGTGGTCTCTTACCCCAACCAGGGCGGCCCTTTTGAGTAGATCGACAAGCCTATCGCCCTCTGGGCAGGCCAAAACCCCAGGGGAAACCTGTTGGCCACAAATTATCGGGGGTGGAACTCTTACCCCTCCAACCTTACCGTCAAAAGTCACCCACCGCTCTAGGTTTTGGATTATATCTAACTGTCCTTCCATCCAGCGACTGGTGAAAAAGCCCCCGCCGTAAATAAATATTTGGCTGTAAACACTGGGCGGGTGCGAAATTCTCTCCAGGTTTTCAACTCGAAGAACATCACCGCTAAGGTCCTTCCAATCATAATAGAGAAAGCAAGCATCTCCGAACGAATCTCGATTTTGCTGGTATAGGTCGTTGAAACTTTGTATATATTCATAATAGAGAAGAGGCACAACAAGCATTCTCCCGCTAAACTGCCCCAAGATATCGAGCGCTCCGAGCAATTGCATGATATCACCGTAGTTCCCAGAGCCATCATAACCGCCGACTAGGTAGCAGATAGATTTCGCTGAGAATAGCCTTTCCAAATCGGTTGCTCGGGCTAAGAAGATCATATCCCTACACTCCTCCGCCGTCGATGGCAATAAGTGAATCTATTGCCCCAGACAATATCTGTGCCGATTTAGCCCAGGAAAAATCCATGGCCTTGGAAAAGGCCTTCATCCTCAACTGGTCATATTTTCGCGGGTTTTGAATAATATCCCGAATGATATTACACACTTCCCCTATCAGGAGGTCATCAGGCTGCGTTGGGTCCACCAGAAAGCCGGTATTACCATCTTCTACGATTTCGCTTACGCCGCCCACATCAGTCGCAATTACTATGCTACCAAAGGACATGGCTTCCAAGATCGTCAAGGGAACGCCCTCCCAACGAGAGAGCAAAAGAAAGATATCTGCATCGCTATAGTATTGACACAATGACTCCTTATCACTTGGGGGGGGCAAGATCTTGAGATTGGAACTGGATTCCGGCGTCTCATCGCGGTCAAGAAAAGGCTTGCCTACGAGGAGGAATTGGGCCGGTACGCCGAGTTCATCCAGCCTAGCCGCCACGCTGGTTATACGGTGGATAGCCTTCTGACGGTCAAATCTTCCCGTGAACAGGGTCTTAATAGGCGTAGCAGCGGAGTAGGTCCGGCGGCACTTGCTATTTACTATCGATGATCCAGATCCTCTAGATGAAGGAGAGACCGCCGGGACATTCGGCAGCAAGACGATCTTCTCTTCCGGTACGTCTAAATTCATGCAATATTGTTTCAGATTTCTCGAGGGCACGCAAAAACGATCAATGAGAGGTTCATAGCTTCTTGATGTGATCAATGGATAACCGGCCGGGAGGTTGTCAGGATCTAGGTCCACTACTTGCAAATGGCTGATTATCTTGGTTTGATACTTCTCTTTGAGCCGGTCCGATAGTCGATAACCGATAAGTGAATGATTATTAACGACTATATCCGCCACCGATAATATGTTCAATAAGAGCGTTTCCCGGTCTGGCTCCGGCATATCTAAAGGTAAGAAAGAGATGGTTTCGAAGCGCTTAAAACAGTCGGCGTCCAATCGCATGGTGTTCGCGTCAGTCACTAACAAGTGAAGTCGGTATAGAGGATTGAGGCAGGGCAAGTTCTTTCCCAGGTTGAGAACGATTTCTTTCACCCCTCCAATGTCGCATAGATCCACGAGAAAAAATATGTTGATGGGTTTTGATCGTAGTTTTGCTTCTGCGTGATAGGGAAGGGTGGTCTCCTCGCACTGAAGATGCTTCCAGGATGCATAATGAGTGTGATCGGGAACACACCATTTTGCCTCCTGCTCGGCCCTCTTAATATCCCCTGACTCAATTTTATGGGAGCATCGATTGCGCATCGTAATGATTTTGGCTCGCAGGTTGTGATCTTGTTCATCGAGCATCTCTTTAATCAGGTAATGATATTGATTGCCCAGGAGTGACACACCTATTCTAAGCCGCATATTACACTTGGGTGGTGAGGGGGCATAAAAAAGGAGCCATTCTAAGTGTTCCTTCCCCGCCTGGGCCAACTCCAAGAATTTGAAGGTCCCCAAGCAAACCAAATCCGGTTTCCTGGTCGGCACACCCGTCTCAATCGATATTGCGTCGGGATCGTCCGCCAATTCAACGGTAAGACTTACGCACCCAAATCGCAATAGCCTACTCTGAAAATCGATTAACAGTCCAGGCAAGAGGCGTAGATCTCTAAGGAGATCAAAGATTTCCTTCCTAGCGAAGAGGAGGAATGGGGGAACGTAAGAAGCCCGGCAAGAAGGCCCCTCCACCCTGGCAGCCAGATCACTCAGGAAATCGGATAGCGGCGGTTGGGAACTCGGTTCGGCGTTTGGATTAGTGAAATAGAAGACCGGCTGCGATTCGGGTGTAATGAAAGCAAACCTGGGCATTTCCAGGTGTTCAAGGGCATTAATTTCATTCGCATGGAACCTTTCCCTATGCTTGTTCCTGATGTAGTCGCATATCAGATCGTGTTTTCTCTGCGAGTGTGCCAGCCTGCCGTAAGCATGCCGTCGGTAAAGAAACCCTGTGTCGGAGAGATGGACGCCTCGAAATCCCTTGAGGCCGGCCTGAAGAAAGAGATCCCAGTCTTCATACCCATATGGCTGTTGCTCCCTCTGCTCGTCAAACCAACATCCGCTTTCAAACACACTACGACGGATAAGACTGCCCGCATCACAATAAGTCCCATGCATCAAGCGATAAAGGCTAAAAGGCACACTCGTATCCAATGCGCCATCTTCAGCACCAAAGAAAGTCAAATCCTGATAGACCCACCCCACATCGGGTTCGGAAGTGGAAAGTTTCTCCCAGAGTTTTTCCAGCGTGAGAGGGGACAACTTGTTGTCAGCGTCTAGGGGGAAAATGGCCTCTAGTGAGGGCCAAGCGTTCAGTGCAAATCGGACCCCGCGATTCCGCGCCGAACAAACTCCGCCGTTTGATTTCCGCAAGTAGAATACTCTTCCCCTGAATATCTCGCTAAAGTACCGTGCGATTGTGTCCGTACTCTCACGGGGACATCCATCGTTGACGATGATAATCTTCACCCTATCGGCGATCGATTGGTTCACTGCCGACAGCACGGCATCTTTGAGTAGATGCCCCTGCTTATAGACAGGGATAATTACGGCGATTTGGGGTGGGATGCCTGTATTGTTCTCTTCGAGGATAGATGGATCATACATTTGGAGCCCACCTAACCCCTTCTAGCCCGAGCGAAACGCAGGTGTTGAGCGAGAGCCTTAGATGTGCGCCTTAGAGTGGACTTGACCCCTTCGCTTTGCAAGTAGTAACGAAACCGGCGTAGGCCCTCAAAAGGATCTGCAATGCGATAGTCTCCAGAAAGACGCCTAGCCTTCATACGGCAAGCATGGGCAGAAGCATTGATCCCCAGGGCCTCATAGCACTGGGACAATACTGTATAGATTTCTGGGCTGAACTGAACTTCAGAGGGGTTCACTAAGAGAGCCAATTGGAGCATCTCTTTCGCCTTTTCGAAGTTTTGCAATCTGACGCAGAGCCTCGCGTACAGCATCACCCCCGGAAAGTAATCGGGCCGTTTTTCCACGAGGCGGCGCAGGCATGGTTCGCTGAGTCTGTATTGCCCCACTCGGTCAAGACACATCACGAAATGCTCACAGGCTATGGGATGAGCCGGTTCTTCCTGCAAGATCGATGCGTACACATCGGCGGCCTTCAGCCACAAGGCCTGTCTCTCAAGGCCTATTCCTTGGACAATCGCGTCTTCATATGTTCGGCCCGCTACCGTTGGCTTATGAGTAATGTAGTGAATGAGGCGCTGCCTTGCATCCCTTTCCATTATGAGGGCGTTACGTCCCTGGCCCTGAATATTTACCACGTACTCGCCGGTGAAGACTGGAACGTGAAAGAAGTCGGTAACCAACGAGAATCTTCGAAGAAGTTCCCAATCCTCGAGGGCGTCCAAAGATTCATCGAACAGCCCAGCACGTCGAAAAAGGGATTTCTCATGCATAACAGACAGATTGGGGGGGCACCACCACACCTCGGTCTGCATGAGTCTTGGTCGGGAGTACTCGTACCTTCCGGCGGATCCACGACCAATGAACACCTGTTCGCCAGAAGGCTCCCAATAAGAGTAGGCGAGCACAATATCAGAATATAACACTTTCCTGGACGGGTTCTCCAAGTATGCAGCAACGAGCGTTTCGAGGTGCCAGGGGTAATAGATGTCGTCGTCATCGAGGTAGGCGATCAGGTCGCCTTTGGCTGCCTGGATCGCCATATTGAGGGCTTTCGACTTGCCAGCGTGCGGGATATCTATATAGATGAGGCGCTGGTCACCTAACTGCTGGATGATGTCTTCCACGCTCTCTCCGCCATCGTTGACTACTATTACTTCGAAGTAGGGATAGGACTGGTCCAACACGCTCTGAAGTGCCCGGCTAAGTGACCCCCGCCGATTAAGAGTTGGCATCAGTATCGAAACCAGCGGTTGGAGCCCGGCGTTTCCCTGAGTATCCAAAGAAAGCCTTGGCCGTCGAAACCATTTGTCAAGGAACTTTGTCCGATTGATCTGCAACTGTAGATCAGCTGGCCACCCCGAAGTGGCGCGGAACAGGTCAAAGGAGACTCCAATCTCATGATGCACAAAGATGTCAGCCGCCACCATTATGCGGTACCCAGCCTGCCTCATTCGCAAACACAAATCATCATCCTCGTAGAAGCCAATGCCAAACCCCTCATCCAGCCCGCCTACCGTTTCAATCGCCTCCCGCTTCAACAGCATGCAGAAGCCCGCAATTCGATGGAACTCAAAGCCTTGCCCTCGGTTGAATGTCGCGATTCCCGCCGCATGGCGGAGCAACTCTTCACGCCCCCCAATCTTGCCGGAGAAGAAGTCATCACGCTGAATCTCGCCTGTTCCGTCGCTCATTGGGCCTACGGCACCAACCCGATCATCGCGTTCCGCATGCGCAACAAGCCGTTCCAGCCAGCCAGGCGTCACGATAACGTCGTTGTTGAGGAGCAGAATATATTCACCTCGCGCCGCGCGGATCCCCTGATTGGCTGCCGCCGGGAAACCACGGTTTTCAGCGTTCCTGATTATCGTTGCCTGGAGAAGCGTCTCTAGATAGTCAACCGTGCCATCGGCTGAGCCGTTGTCCACGAATATCAGTTCGTATGGAGGTGAGGGTGTATAGGAAAGAATACTCTCCACGCACCTTTTGGTGTGTTCCAAACCATTGAAAGTGACAATCACGATAGTTACTAGCATGGGAACCTCTCCTTTCGGTATCCAGTGAACATTCGCCGGGCAAACAGAATGCCGACCGAGACTAAGGATGCTGAAGATATGAGCAACCCTATCTTGAACGAAAGTGGGTCATATCTGAATTCTACTTCATGCGTTCCCGGCGTCAGGTAGACCGCTCTAAACACATAGTTGGCCTTGTAGATCTTGGTTTCATGGCCATCGACGAACGCTTTCCAGCCGGGGTAGAATACCTCGCTCATAAACAGAAAGCCATCGGCCTCCAAAGAAGCCTCTAGCCTTATCTTATTTGGTTGGTATTCGACGATGTGGACCTCCTCGCCCGCAATTGAGCCCTTAGCTTCCTCTGAGAAAAGGGAAGGGACCACTCCGTACTCCAATAGCCTGCTACCAGTTTCCCCGTCTACAACGATGTATTCCCCTGGGTTGAAGCGGTCGGAGCCCAACTCTCTTAACACCTGCTCTCCATCTTGCACCACTTTGGCTCGGTGAACCAGGAAAGCCCTGGGTAGGAAAGTCTTGTTCTCAAAGATTCTGTACCAATTATGGAATACCTGCTCGAATTTAACTCCCCTGACCGAGGGATCTATCTCCTCTAGTCCTTTCAGGGTTACGATGTACTTGACACCCAATAGATCAAGCATGGGTGAGTTGAGGTCAGAGGTGAGAAGCAAGCGACATCCGTACTGGCAAGTCGAGAAAAGTTTGCGAAACTCGATATACTCGTTCAGCACCAATGGCTCGAACCCTCCTATGCTGGAGAGCCTCAATATCCTGGGCCCGTTGTCCCATAGAGCCCGAAGGATGGTCTGATCGACGTATATCCTGTAGTACCCGTTTGCGAGATAATCGGGGTCTTCTTGCAGAAAAGTGATAATGGGGATCTCATGCCCATAAACATAATCAGAGCCGATGAAGAATTCGGGAGGCTTTTCAGAGGTATTGAACTTCTTGTTGGCACCAAAGGCGAAAAGGTCACCGATGACCAAGCAGAGAGCCAAAACCACTATCACCTCTCTTCGATAGAACCCTTTGGCGCTCATAAACAGAAATGCTGCGCTCGCTGTAAAGAGGAGGACCGCTATATCTAGGCCAACCCCAATATTGATTATCGCTGCCTCGTTTTCGCCCTGCCCGCCGAAGGCATTGTATAGATAGACCGCTATCTGGTCTTGGAATAGCGTTAGTATTAAGGTTAGATTTAGAGCTAAGGTTAGGAGCAAGCCGGATAGCATGAGAACTCGGCGTCGTTGCCGCTCAGAGGGAGCAGTAAGAAGGCTGGTGCCCAATCCAGCCAAGACAGCGATGGCAAAGTCGAAGAAGGCTTTTACCGAAAGTAGCTCTATGGAGCGCCGAAGAAAGGCTGGTGAGAGTAGATAGATCGCTCTGGCGACGAAGGAGTATTGGCCTAACCACCACAGGAAGGAGAACACCGCTAAGAATGCGTATAGCATACTTCCCTTCCTACGCGTGAACAGGACACCGATGAGGGCGAGCAGTGAGGGGAAAATGCCTACGTAATGGTGTTCCAAGGTTATATCCCCTTTACCCCAATAACCCCCCGGCCAGGAGGTGCTACCGAAGAAATCGGGGATGAGAAAGGTTACCAGACTCTGGCGCCAAAACCAGGCCCCCCAAGCAGTAGGCGACCTGTAGACCCCAGTTGAGATGGGGATCAACTCTAGGGTTGGTAAGAGCTGAACCGCCGCCAGCGCTGAGCCGAGAAACAGGATGGTGGCAAACAGAGCGGTGAATTTGAGCATCCTCCCCAAGTTTGCCCCTTCCAGGAGGCATTGCCATTGGAGGTAGAGAAAGGAGAGGAATAGGATAACAAAGAGCAACGCCGAAGTAGGGGAATAGCCAGCCATGATGTTCATAGCAACGGGAATGCTGGCCAGGGCAGCCCACCCAAAACTCTGGCTTTGGAAGGCCTTTAGAAAGAGGAGGAAGATCAAGGGGATCCACGTAGCGGCATTCAATACACCTAGATGCTGAGCCTGGGAAACGAAAAACCCCCCGAACATATATACTATGGCAGCGATGAGGGAGCCAAAGGGCCCGAGGGAGATATTTCGCCCCAAAAGGTACGTGAAGAGACCGGCTAGAAAGAAATGGACGAAGAGTTGCCATTCTACCATGTAGAAGGTCAAGCCGCCACGTAGGGCTCCAAAGAGACAGAGGAGCAAATTCGGAGGGTAAAAGATAGCGGCTTGAGGGTTAGCGATATTTGGATTGCCACCATACACATACGGATCCCACAGGGGGAGGAAGCCATTCTTGAAAGCCTCGGCTTGGAAAAAGAGAAAAGGGAAGTGAAAATCCACCATATCGAAGGGGAGGGATACTTGGCCTAATATATGTCTCCAGAAGAATACCAAGACGAGGCCTGCCAAGAGCGCTACCACGCCCAGATCTACCCGATAACGAGAGAGTCTACTAAGCACAACATCCTCTACATGCTGCCAAGAGGCTAAGCGGAAGGGCACATGGGTCGTGACTTGGTCCTTTAAGGTAGATTTGTACCGTTCTCGCTACGTAACGAATGCTGCTCATGCTCGGATTCCTGCACGCTTTAGGTCGCCACTCAAACGGTATATCTCCAAGATCGGAAAACCATCTACGACAATCTCATGAATTGGATGCAGTTGCTGGTCGCAATACGTCGCGATCTCGTTATACCAGCCGGTCCGGGTTATAAACATTACATAGACCGGCCGACCAACTGCAAGTAATTCGTTCACCGCCTCCTCGGAAACAATGTCAATGTCCTGCCGCAACCATAGACGCGCCGGTAGTTGCACAACCCACTCCGCAATCGGCACATGCAGCGCAGAATCAGGGGGCGCATTTGCATTGAGCCATGCCACGCCTTGTCGGTAAGAACTAGCCCAATAGTCCGTGGCCTCAGGGAACCCGTACTTGTAGCGCGCCCCCGATAGTCCACCAACCAAGGAATTATAATATATCGGTTCATATGGATGATAGACCCGTATAGCACTGCCAACATTCACCACTATTGCCAATGTGACTATGGCCGCCATGACAAGATGCTTTCTTCGGTCACCCTTGGCAAATGACGCACCAGCCGGGTCCCTCCGTAGGCGGCTAGAAGACAAGCGGCAGGAACAAACTCCACAAAATGGCGAATGCCATCGTAGTTAACCATTCCTGGGACCGAGTTTCGAAGGATCGGCACGACAAGCCACACACCTAGGAGGTACAACATCGAAGACTCAGCGCGGCGAGCCCGGCATAGCGCAAAGCAAAGTCCGACCAAGAGTAACATAAGAACGACTTCCGGCATTGTTGTAATTGCTTGGATGAGCGAATCCCAATTCCAGTTAGGCGGGCCTTGACGAGCAAACCCCTTCATGAATTCAAGATGGTTCTTGAATCGTGTGATCGGATCGGGATACAAGTACGGCCACAACAGAAAGTAAGTGGTAGCAGCACTTCCAAACATGAGGATGTAATGACTGAAGAACTCTCGAAGGTGGTTCGCAACACGTCGCCATGGGGGCCACTTAAACTCCCACGACCAGATTCCTAGCACAACAACTAGGGGAATAAATGCCGCATTGAGTTTGATTGCGAGGGAAGCCCCAAAAAGAATCCCCGCCCAGAGAGCACGGCGCCAAGAGGGATTCGTATGCCAACTGTGAACAGCAATGACGGCAAAGGAGAAGAACACTGCTTCTGGAATGTCCTTCGGATTGTTATGCGAATCTCCCCAAAAACGTGGATACGTACTTAGGATCAACGTGGCCAAGAAGGCTGTGAGCCACCCAAGAGAGCCCGCAGCAAATCGAAACAGAACCCATAGCAGTAGCCCCGATAACAATACGGTCATGAGATGAAAGGCGTCCACGGGATCAAGCCAGCCCAAACGATAAGCGAAGATCTCCATGGTCGCCGCGGATAGCGTCTGGGCAAGTGGAGGGTATGCATATGCAAAGTGTTTACGCGGTGAGTAATATAGATTGAGGGGGCGCCGATGGATGGCCAAGTCCCCCCGATCAAAGTCTAAGTATACTGTGTCCAACGAGGTAAAGAAATCGAAGTAACGCTCGCCGAAGAACATGTGCCTCAGGCCCTCATCCCAGGTGAGGCCATAATGGGGCAAGGTAACAACTCCAGCCGTCACAAATGCTGCGGCGCACAGGATGGGTAAAATGACCTGGGCCTTCTCAACTAGCCAGCCCATACTTGACTTCATGATGCCCCCATTTCAGAGCCAAAAGCGTAACCCGAGTAGAAAATCAGTAGTGGCATGAAGTGGAGGGCAACGCGATTGAACCCGGTGATGAGCCACCATTCTGCCGCAGACGGCTGAGCCATGCCCAGGGAGTAGTAAATAAAGACCAGAACCCCTACATTCAGGAGGATAAGGGAGAGCAACCACTTGAGTTTTGGCAAGTGGCGGAGGCTAAGCAATAGCGAAAGGAAGAAAAGAGGGCCGACCACACCCCATCCCCACACGTCAGTGCTAACGCTCTGATCTAAGAGGTATTGAAGAACTCGCTGAAGGGCCCCCAAATCAATCCTGAGCATTAGAAGGTTGCGAATGGCATCAACCAGGGTGTGAAAGCGGTCGGGTTGAGCGCCGAAACTTAAGGACGAATAGAGAAGCCACAAAACGCCAAACGGCAGGGAGAGAACCGCATAACCCATAAAGGGCTTCCACCGTCTTTTAGCAATACAGAAAACACTAAGAACAACCAGATTGATGGTCAACAGTATCAGCCCCTCTGTCTTTACCCAGCCACCTAAACCCGCCATCAATGCTGACAACAGGAGCCAATGGTTCTCGCCTCTTTCCATAAACTCGTAAAGAAAAAAGACACTTGCCGAATAATAGAATGCTAGCGTCAAGTCTGCGTAGGCAGCGGCTATGCTAGCATAGTAGAACAGAAAAGGTATCGTGCCCAAGATCAGTGTGAACACGTGGCTCAGGGGGCTTCGAACCCGACGAGCCAAAGAGGCCTGGAACACCAAGAGAAGAGCGATGAAGTTTAGAATCAAAGGGAGCCTCACCAGACCCTCAGCCCCAAATATCAACATAAGCACCATCGAAAGGGGCACATGCAGTGGATAGAAAGGGAACTCTCCGTAGGTGCACCCTTCTACGTCCTGTTGTGCGAATATTGCTCTCGCCTTGGCTCCCCAGATCGCCAACTCGTCCCACTGGCGAAGGGGCCAATACAGTCCGATGAGAAGGGTTACTCCCACAACTATCGTGATAGCGCACCCCAAGACTAAGGTACGCGCTTCCCATGCAGGCACCTTGAGGCGTGTCTTGAACAGCCCAAAGACTGCTGCTCGGTCCAATCGTAACAAAGCTACTGCCGATAGGAAGACCACAACACTATAGCTGAGAAACATGGTAGGCAGGGTGATGGGCAGACCCAGTGCAGATGAGAAAAAGATTCCATAGGTAAACAAACCCAGGCCTAGACCATACGCCAAGCCCAATCGACCCAAGAGACTAAAGTTACCCCTGAGAGAACCGGTGACCACCCAGCCCAGAAAGGTCACTGCTAACAGCAAGACAAGAACGGCGATCACTTATCTACCCCCATAATGACCACACCACTTTGCTCATTCAACATCAAACGCACACCAGCAACTGGGAAATCTGGAAACCGCCCATGAATCAGTATATATTCTACTTCAGGATGCTCTTCCAGGGCGTTTTGATCTGCGTTGATAAGCTGTCGTGGATAAAGAAAATAATCATCCAACCCCTTGCAGCCAACAAGAGGGTAGGCATCTCCGTGGGGCGGAATAAGTATAACTGCATCGGGCGGCGTATGCTCCTGAATGAAAGTCATATATGCATAATAGTCGCCCCAAATACGACTCATCTTCTCGTCGTATGTCAGGCCTGGGTTAACAAGCACTTCTCTGACCTGAGGGGCCGCAGCCCTGTAGAAGAAAAGCGCGTTGGCAAGGCAGACCCCGATCACCAAGGTAGCAAAGAACCAGAATTTGAGCGTTCTGGCTATACCGCCTTCTACCATCCCAAGGCCCTCAGGATCATATGTAATGTTCGGCCCTCATCCCATGCAAAATTGTCCACGAGCCCCGCCAGACCCAGTGGACAGGGTGTTATTCAGGCGCAGAGGGGTAAGATAATCTTCGATACGCTCGCGTTTATACCAGCGTCAGTTGCATTGTATTATAGCAAACTTGTTATGAGCCGTCAATCTTTCTTGGGCTGAGGTTCCTTCGGGGGCTAGCCCGCTTCTCCCTTCACCGCCTCCAGGTACTCATCTACCACCTTCTCCGCCGCCCCTATGGACCTCATGCATCCTTTGTCCAGCCACAGGGCCCGGTTGCACAGTTTCTTTACAGCAGCAAGGCTATGGGAGACGAAGATCATAGTTCGCCCCTCCCTCTGAAACTCTTCTGTCTTTGCTAGACACTTTCTCTGAAAGGCCTCATCCCCTACTGCCAGAACCTCATCAATCAATAAGATGCCTGGATCAACATTCACGGCCACGGCGAACCCCAACCGCACATACATCCCTGAAGAGTAGTGTTTAAGAGGCACATCTATGAACCTCTCCAACTCAGCAAACTCGACGATCTCCTGGAACTTGGCTTTTGTCTCTCTTTCCCTAACCCCTAAGAGAGCAGCATTGAGGTATATATTCTCCCTCCCTGTCAGGTCGTGATGAAACCCCGCTCCTAACTCCAGAAGGGGTGACACCTTGCCCGTTACCACTATCTCACCTGAGGTGGGCCTCATGATCCCGGCCACGAGCTTCAGTATCGTGCTCTTGCCAGCGCCATTGGGCCCGATGATACCGAGAGTCTCCCCCTGCTCGACTTCGAAATCGACGTCTTTCAAAGCCCACAACTCTTCGGTTCTTCCCTTATCCCCGCCCAAGAGTCCGATGGCTAACTCTTGAAGGGTACGCGGTCGCTCGTGATGAAGGGTGAACCTTTTGGAGACACCCTTGAAACTCACCGCCGCCGGCATCACACCTCCTCGGCAAAGGCCCAACTGTAGCGGGCGAAGAAGAGATAGCCAAGGACTAGGAAGGCCAAGGCGGTCACGATAGTACGTAAGAAGAAGTCCCAAGCCGGAGGCGCACCGTAATAGAGAACGACTCGATAAGAGGCGACAAGAGAGGCCATAGGGTTCAAGATATAGGCTAGACGCTGAATATTCAAGGTAACACCCAAAAGGGTCTGCGCTTGAGGTAGAACACTCATGGGGTAAAAGATGGGGGTCAGGAAGAACCAGGCCAACATAAGTACATCCATGATCATGGGCACGTCTCGGTAGAAGACTGCCGCTGCGGAAAGGAAAAAGGCCCAACCGAGGGCGAAGAGGAACTGCACAGCGGCTATTAACGGCAAAAGCAACGCCCAAGGGGTAAATGGGACCCGGAGGAGTAACATGGCAAGGAAGAGCACCGAGAGAGCCAAGAGGAAATTGACCAGGTTGGAGAGCACCGTAGAGAGGGGCAAGACCTCACGCGGGAAATACACCTTGCGAATGAGGTGGCCGTTCCCCACGATGCTAGAGGTGGAAGTCATGACCGAAGCAGCGAAGAAGTTCCAAGGTAGAAGGGCGCAAAGCAGAAAGACCGGGAATTTGGGGACGGCGCTCTGGGGTAACATGATGGTGAAAACTATGGTAAAGACCAAAGTCATGAAAAGGGGGTTCAGAAGGGTCCAAAGGAAGCCAAAGAGAGAATTCTTATAGCGAACTTTCAGATCACGGATAACCAGTTGTCTAATCAAATCTCGGTATTGAAGCAGTTCGCTTAGCCTATCTATCACTAGAACTCCTCGGCAAAAAGCCCACTTACAACGATTCTATCATAGGTAAGCCTCGCTAGCAAACTATAGAAGAAGCCTGAGACTCACCGCCCTCGATAGCACAGCGCTGGGACTTCTCGACTAGCAAAAAGTCAGCGGGGCGTCCCTTCCACCATAGACCCCCGCTCCCTCATATGCCAAACCGGATGATGCCTCAGCCCTTATTATTTCTATATTCTCCCCTTTCGCCCTCGTCTACGAGCTTGATCCCTAGGGCTTTCTCCACCTCCTCTACGCGCTCCTGAAGGGTTGCCAATTGGCGATCTAAATTCGCTTCCATCCTATCTAGACGGCTGCTGAGCAAAGCGATGGCAGAGGCCAGGGCGGTGATCTCACCGGCTGCGTCTTCCGCCCTCAAGGCCTCTTCGGACATCAGCCATGATACCAAATCGTTAAACCCCATCTGTTGCCGTATGATGTCCCCCACATACCACTTGGTGGAGACGCTATTCCATAGTTCCCTAAACCCTGCTATGAGGGGGCCCACAAGGGGGAGTTGGGATCTGAACCCTGGTTCCTTGAGCAGTCGCTTCTCTTGTAACTCCTCAAGCCGTTCTCGATTAGCGGGCGACCCGAAGATGGCGACTCTCCGCTCCAGGGCCCTCTTCCACAAGGATTGAAAGGCCTGAGCCAAAAAGAGCGACCGCTCCACCTCGTCAGCCACCTCGGTAACCCCGCAAGCAGAGATGGGACTGGAGAGCGAGGCTTCCAGATAGGCTCTTTCCAAAGCCCGCAACTCCGCTGGCGAGGCTTCCTTCTCCAGCCACTCCCTTTCCGCTGGAACGAACTCTTCCAGCAGTTGCGCGAGAGAATAGTGCTTGACCAGAAAGCGAAGGCGATTCCGCTGAAAGGCGTGAAATTGCTCAAAGCTATCCTTCCCTAGCACCGTTGCTTCGTGATGGATCACCACTGCACTGGGCACATAGACCACCTTATAGCCGGCACTACGGGCACGCAGGCAGAGATCGACGTCCTCAAAGTAGGCAGGAAAGAAGGCTTCATCGAAGCCACCCACCTCCCCCAAGAGGCTTCTCCTTAGGCCCATGGCCGCTCCAGTGACATAATCGACCTCTCGCTTCTCGTCATATTGCCCTTCGTCTATCTCTCTATAACCATAATGGCGTCCAAAGCCCAAAGGGTAGTCGATGAACCCACCGGCGTGTTGGATGGTTCTCCCATCAGGGTAGAGGATCTTACACCCGACGATACCTACCCCCTCATCAACCCCCATGGCTTTCACCAGTTCTGCCAACCACCCTTCCGGCACCTCCGTATCCTGATTGAGAAGGGTCAGGATCTCTCCCTCAGCATAGCGCAGGCCGACATTCATACCCCCCGCAAAACCTAGGTTCTTCTCGTTCCTGATAACCTCTACCGTGGGGAACCTCTGGGCCACGAAATCGGCCGAGCCATCTTGGGAAGCGTTATCCACTAGGAGAACATTATAATGGGCATAGGTTTGCTTAAGCACTGAGGAGAAACATGCCTCCAGGAACCTCCTCCCGTTCCAACTCAACACAATGACGGCTGCCCTCTTGCTCATTTTCCTGCCTCTAAAGCCCTTTTTCGCCTCGCCAAAACCAGGTCCCTCCTCACCGACCACCTTTTTATGCCCTTGGCCGCGGTCCTGTGGTAGCTGGCGGAGGGAAGAGGGCCCACTCCTGGGAGGAGCTACACTATGACCGCTATATCGACAAGAGATCCAGCGCAAGCCTACGTTTGCAGATGACCGACTGCTTTTAAGCCTAGGATATCTTTGTCTACTCGCTACGCGGCCGACAGATAGACGCCATCTTAAACCACTAAACGCTCTCGCTTCTTGTGCGAGCCGACTTGGCGAGGCAGATCTCGTAAAGTTCTACGAGCGATCTCCCCGCCCTCTCCCAAGAGAACCGTTCTATGGCTCGTTCGCGTAGGCGGTGGCCCAGTTCCTTGGCGCGCTCCTCGTCGTCTAAGACCGAAACGATAGCCTCTGCTAAGGCGACCGCATTTCCCTTGGGGGCATATACGCCCCATTCCCCCAGATACTCCTGGCTAACCGGGGTGTCGAAAGCCACCGTAGGAAGAGCCATAGCCATATAGTTGAGGAGTTTCCCACTTCCCTCGGTGGCCGAAATCTTGGGAGCCACCGCCACATCGCCTAAGGCCAAGTATCGCGGAGCCTCCCAATAGGGGATCTTCCCAGTGAAGGTGACCCGATCCTCGATGTCCAGGTGTTGGGCTCTAATTTGATAATAGTCTACATTGGGGAAGCCCATGATCAGGAAATGTGTGGCAAAAAGGTTCTCGCGGAGTCGCGATATCCCCTCTAGAAGTAACCCGATGCCCTGATACTCGGCCAAAAGGCCTAGATATACTACTACTTTATGAGCAGCAGGAATACCCAAACGAGATCTCAATAGGGCTTTATCCTCTTCGTCGTCGGGGGGGCGGAAAAACTCGGTGTTGACACAATCCGGGATGATATAGATCCGCCGACCTTCACAGCCAAACTCGTTACATAGAAGGTTCATAGCATGTTGGGAACTGGTGATGATTCTTCCTGGCAGGCGATTGATGATCTCCTCCAACCGCCGCATGAAGCCATAGAAGGGACCATCGGGCTTTAGGAAATGGTGGTCGACCATTTCGCTGGTCAGGCTGCCCTGAAAGTCGAAGATCAAGGGGACACGCAGGAGGAGGCTGATAGGATAGCCAATCAAAGCGCCTTCGTGAAGATGGGCGTGTATGATTTCTGGCCTCTTTCTCAAGGCTACAGATAGCGACTTCAAAAATAGAAGAAGGTCGAAAGCGACCTTATGGCGAGAGGAACCCACCTCATATTCCCGCCGCCAAGGGATGCTCAAGGTGCGCTTGATATCTAACCCTTTCACATCTTGACCGCTGTGATAGGTGCAGATGGTGATCTCATACCCCATTTTCTGGAGGATCAAAGCCTCCTCCAAGATGCGAATATGGCACCCATAGTCGGCGAAAAAGGAGCTTGGGGCGATCATCAATACCTTGGATTTTTTCATCTCCCATGACGCCTTTCAGGTTGCAACCATCGGACCAGGCTAGAATTCGCTGTGGTCATCAGGGTATAGAACCGCAACCTATGATACCAAACCATGTGCTACAGGTCAAGAGAATTATGGCGATTTCTCCCTCTACAAGGAACGAGACGAAGCCGACTTCAAAGACCTCTGCCCGATCACAATGTGCTGGTCCTTAGGAGAATCGAGTTGGGCCGTCGGGTTCGAACCTTCTAGCAAGACCGCTAAAGGTAGGATAAACTCTTTACTCTCAAGACGAGCGTTCGCCATTGGCGCCAGACTATGGTATACTTTTAGACGCGGTATAGAAGTCCATCTACAAGGCAAGGTATCATCGGCAGGGGCGAGATATGAGGATCGCTATGATCGGCCCCTTCGGCTTGGGGCCCAAAGGAACCATGAGGATGCGGGCCTTGCCCATGGGCCAGGCCCTGGTGGCTCGAGGCCATGAGGTGGAGATATTCCTTCCTCCCTGGAGCAACCCGGAGGATTCGGGGAGAGGGGAGGAAAGGGGAAACGTTAAGATCCACAACATACCTTTGCCGCCCTCCATCCCCTTCCTGGGACATCTGATCACTACTTGGCGACTCCTCTCCCGTGCCCTAAACAGCAAGCCCCATATCGTCCATTGCTTCAAGCCGAAAGCCTACTCCGGTTTGGTGGCTATGGCTATATGGTTTCTGCGCAAGATAGGCCTGGCTAATGTGGGGCTGGTTATGGATAGCGACGATTGGGAAGGTAGAGGGGGGTGGAACGAGATGGAAAACTATACCTGGTTACAGAAACGGTTCTTCGCCTTCCAGGAAAAGTGGGGGCTCCTTCATTGTGATGCGGTGACTGTAGCCAGCCGTGCTCTAGAGACCTTGGCCTGGTCGCTGGGGGTGAAGCCCGGAAACCTCTTCTATGTGGCCAATGGACTGAGGATCGAAGGCCCCTCTCTGCCCTCGCCGCCCAAAAGCAGCCCAACCGTCCTCCTCTATACGCGTTTCTTCGAGTTCACTCTGCCGCGGATGGTGAAGATCTGGCAAGGGGTGGTCGACGTCTTCTCCGAGGCACGACTCTTGGTGGTGGGAAAGGGGCTATTTGGGGAGGAGAGCGACTTTCTGCGATTGATGCAGGAAAGAGGGCTGCTGGAGGGGGTTGACTATCTCGGGTGGCTCGAGGGGAAGCGACTCAATGAGGTCCTTCGCAGCGCCCATCTGGCCCTCTACCTCTATGATGACACCCTGATCAACCGCACCAAATGCTCGGTGAAGTTGATTGAACTCATGACCAGCGGGTTGCCCATCGTGGCCGATGACGTGGGGCAGAACCGTGAGTATATCGAGCATGGCATGTCGGGCTGGCTGGTAGCGCCTGGAGACGATAGAACTTTTTCGGAGGTGGTAGTTGAACTGCTCGGGGATGAGGACCGAAGACGGAAGATGGGACGGGCGGCCCAGGAAAGAGTGAGGAATAGTTTCGATTGGGCTATCCTGGTCGAAACACTTGAGGAAGCCTATGATATGGCTCTGAAGGGAACCTAGGAGTGCTGTCGAATCACCGACTAAGACCTGACTAGGGTGGTGGCCTAGCCAGGGTGATTGTCTGCTTCTCCTTCTACTCGCACTAACCGCCTATGCCAGACAATTGCATCTCCCATGTTTGACTCTAACAGCTCGCACAATCGCAGGGTGTTCCTTGCACACCATCAGGCAGGATTGGCAACCTGACCGTCCACACGAGCTCTTCATCACTCCTTGCCTTAGTGCCACCACACCTTAGTTTGCATTCAACCCGCCTTTTAATGGCTTTCCTACTCAGTTTGACTATGATTATTCCGCCGGGCCCGCTGAGACGGGGATTTCCGTGGTCTTTTTAGGTATAAGGTGTTCCATGAGACCCGTTTTAACCCGCGTAAAATCACCCTAGCGGTATGTTGATACCTGCAGGCCCACAATCGCCTGTTAAAACAGGTGAGAGACGGTGTGATCGTATCCTGAGTTCGTTGTTATGCCTTGCAGCGAGGATGGAGGAGCTTTCGGTTGGTGTATAGGCGATGCCGAGGAGGAGAAAAGAGCTAACAGAGCGGCCAGGAGGACTATAGCTTTGGGGAATAGGGCTGCAAGCGCTATTGCTGGGTTGACGGTGTCCTGGTCTGGGAGTACACTGGTGGTCAAACAGATGGAGTTGAGGAGTTGTGGTCTATCTGGGACATGTGGGCCCTAAGATTCACACGGTCAACGGGGCTTCGCCAATCTTACAAACGTTAGACGCAATACGAGAGAAGAAATCGTGAGGGATGCCGGGAATCTCGTTTGAGCAGTTTTTTAGGTCACACGACTCCATGCGAGACAGGTTCTTGTCCCGGTTGTTCCGCATCTTCTGAGGAGATTGTTCGGATCTGGTGTGACTTTCCTGAGTCACCATACGAGGATTTAGGGAGGCCAACCCTTAAACGACCCGAAGGAAAGTGGGACGTACATTGGATTTCACCTTCCGGTCAAGGCAAGATGGACATATGTATGTAGGTGAGCTCAAGTGTGAACTCGAGTTTGAGAATTACCACTATCTTACTCTGACGGCACCATCACAACTTAGCCACCATACGGGAGATGCTTTTGGGCGGTCCTTGGCTATGGGCAAAGCTCCAAGTCAATACACTCTAACCGTCAAAGGTAGCGTTATCTCCGTATCCGGTGCTGGTTTGGGGTAGCATTACCTCTGAGGGTCGAAAAGCCGTAATGAACACAACTGGACTTGCCGATGTGCTATCCCTTGAGCGGATTATCACTGATTTGTTGATTTGGGACAACCAAGATTACTCCAAGTTTATGGAGCGGCGAGCAACGTGGTGTCAGGAGCTGTTCAGTCTTGTTGGGAGGAAGCCGACATAGACCACCTAACGGATCGCACCTCGCAAAGCCGGATCACGATATACGCTCTTCGCTTCCGCAGGGCTTCCCATCTGGTGGCAGAGTGGGGGAAGGAATGCGAGCGTGTGGCCGGGCTTAAAGTGAGAAGCCGTACGAGGAGCAAGATGAGGAAACTGTTGACTGTGGGCATTTGGATTCTTCTGATTGCAGCTTGTGCTCCGCCATCTCTGTTCCCAACACCAACGTTCACGGCGGCAGTTACTCCTACGCCCACCGCCACGTGGACGCCAACACTAGCACCTACCCCCACCTCTACACTAACAACCGCGCTGATAACCTATGTTGTGCAGCCAGGGGACACCCTGGGCCTCATCGCCCCAAAATACGGAACTACGGCAGAGGCCATCTGTATCTTCAATGCCCTTCCCGATTGCAGTCTGATCCGTCCCGGACAACAACTATTGATACCGCCTCAGGGGTTTACGGCGACCATACCTACTCCTTCGCCGACCCTTGTGCAGACACCAACATGGACGGTTACCTCAACGCCTTCACCTACACCCACGCCACAAGCGCTCACACCCACGCCCACAAATACAGGGACTGCCACCGCCACAAGCACGCCTACTTTCACCCCCACTGCTCCACCCCATGAGTTCCTATACGAACAAGGAAGCATGCAAACAGCTCCTAACTGCGGCACTGTATATCTTGAAGGCATGGTGTTGGATCATGGCGGGGGTGGCATGAACGGCGTAACTGTGCGACTGCAATTCTTCGACATCACCGACTATAGGGTGACCGGCGTCGGTAAACCTCAAGGCGCTTGGGGATTTGCTCCGTTGGGCATGGATATGTATCGCTCTCCGGTCACCTTCTACATTCAGTTGGTGAACAGCCAGTCTGATCCCACACCGAGGTCTGACGTAGTGACCATCAGTTTCACTGATTGCGATGCGGCTGGGCAGTTCACCAACATAAAATTCAGGCGGCAATATTGAAATGCCATTGCCTTTGCGGGATGAGCAGGCGCGCTTAACACCAACCGAGCGTCGCTTACTTGAGCACCTGGTTCGCAACGCGGGACGGATCGTCACTCACGAGGAACTCCTGGAGACGATTTCGCCTGGCGACCCGAGGATGACCATGGGACATCTGCGCTCCCGTATCTGCGGTCTCCGCAAGAAGATAGAGATAGACCCAGCCCTTCCCAGGGTCATCATCACCCACCACCGCCAGGGATACTCTTTCGCTGGGAAGGAAGAGGCGCGCTGGTTTCCAGAAGAGGAATGAGCATGAGCCTCCGCAGCGTCATCCAGCCCACCTCTTCCGCGGCAGGGCGGAGTCCAGAGGCCGTTAGACGGTGGTGCGGGAAGATGATCCAAGAGAGGGCTAGAGCAACCAAAAAGGAAGAACCGTTTCCCTTCAGAGCGGCCCGCCCTGGAAAACCTCTTGTGAGAAAGCAGAAGCCACCTGGAATCCAGGTGGCTTCTCTTTACCTCACCCTACCTTGCCTCACTTTACCTTAGTTTACCTTACCTCACCTTACCTTAGCGAGCCAAGCCGGGTTTGGCTAATTACATATTACCATATCTTGGGAAAAAAGTCAAGCCCGTGTACTCGTTCACTACATATGAGACAGAGAGGCTTTTGAGGCCAGCTCTGGGTGGCACTCACTAATATACTCCATCGGGGTCTTCCAGTCCAGGGCCTGGTGAGGACGGATGGTATTGTAGGTGT
>Ga0315312_1000211_pt1 | contig 87750 bp, 107 predicted proteins | sample TDP7_MG_FD_203629 | JGI IMG/M metagenome (GOLD analysis project Ga0315312, IMG submission 203629) | Freshwater sediment microbial communities from Lake Towuti, South Sulawesi, Indonesia - TDP7 | ecosystem: Environmental > Aquatic > Freshwater > Lake > Sediment | place: Indonesia: South Sulawesi...
TGAACGCATCAAATACGTTTCTGAACCTGTCGTAACGATTGCCCTAGAGCCTAAATATCCACGGGATTTGCCGCGCCTCGTCGACGTCATGCACCGTTTAGCCATTGAAGATCCTAATCTTGTGAGTACTATAAACAAGGAAACTGGCGAGTATCTGCTCAGCGGAATGGGTGAGCTTCACCTAGAAATCGCTGTTAAATTCCTACGTGACTACGCGGGCGGCGACCTAGAAATAGCCACATCAAAACCCATTGTGGTTTACAGAGAGAGCGTTGCTGGACAAGGCATTTTGGCTATGGGTAAGAGCTCAAACAAACACAACAGATTCTGGATTCAGGTGGAGCCACTCGAGGAAAAAGTAGTCGACATGATCGAGAAAGGCGAGATATCAGAAGAAATGGGCCGTAAACAGATGGGCGCCATACTCCACAGGGAGGTTGGCTGGCCGGCGGAAGAGGCGAGAAACGTTTGGGCTCTAGAAGAACACAAAAACATGCTGGTAGACATGACTAAGGGCATTCAATATCTTCGTGAAGCGAGAGACATGATAATCTCAGGCTTCCGATGGGGAGCTGAAAACGGCCCGCTTGCCGAGGAACCAATGCGCGACGTTAAGGTCAAGCTCATGGACGCTCAGCTTCACGAAGACCCTGTGCACCGTGGACCAGCTCAGATAATGCCTGCCACTCGAAGAGCTCTCTTCGGCTCGTTTCTCACAGCCAAGCCAGTCCTTCTCGAGCCCATATACAAGATTGGCGTTTCGGTTCCAGCCCAGTGGGTAGGGGAAGTCAGTAGCATAATAACTCGTAAGCGGGGCAGAATATTGTCGTCGGAGCAGAAAGGGCCTGTAACCATGATCACCGGCTACATCCCAGTCGCTGAAACCTTCGGCTTAGCCGCCGAGATGAGGTCCGCCACCTCAGGGCACGCGTTCTGGCAGTCCACGTTTGACCACTGGGAAAAAGTGCCGGAAAACATCGCGCTAACGGTCATAAAGGAAATACGAGAGAGACGAGGGTTGGCGCCAGAAATACCTACGCCAGATAAATTCATCGATGAAGCCTGACCCTCTAAGTCAGTGTGTGTTCTCAATTTTTACAAGAAGGCTATCTAAGATATTGATTTAACAAGCCTCTGCAATAGGCGGTTCCATCACACAGCGCAGTGTTAAACTGTGAAAAACCCTCTCGACAGGAGGCAAACCTTAACCCATATTTTAATATGGTTGGCCGTAGTCGGTCCAGAAATTTTCTCCTTTTCTCCTCGCTCAAATACTTGTAGCCCGCAACCCACCTGCCGTCACCATAGATTTTAACTAGTCTCTCGTAAACTTCTGGGCTCGTTTCCTTCAACATTAGAAAGAACCCTTTCACGGGCTTCATGGTCGCTATGGTGACCTGCTTTACACCCACGTCTGCTAGCGTCGAGACGAGTTCTTCAAAATCCTCCTCGTTGTCGTTGATAGTTGGGATGATTGGGTCGATTCTCGCCACCGTTGTTACCTCTTGATCAGCGATTTTCTGCAGCGCCGACACCCTCCGATCAGGAGGCGGAGCATACGGCTCGATGAAGCTGGCAATGTCCTCACTTAGTGTCGTTATGGTTATCGCCACCACGGTGGGAGTTTGCTTAAAAACGTCCAAGTCTCTCACGACTAGGTCAGACTTGGTAACCATGAGAAGGGGGAAATGATGCTTCGCTAAAACCTCAGCGCATCTTCGCGTGATCTTATATTTCCTCTCTAACGGCTGGTATGGGTCGGTGCATTAGATAGACAAAAACGATGAACTTTAATGTTGTTTTTCCCGCGCTTTTTTGAGATGTATTCCTCACTCATCCTAACGTTATGTTAGGTTTCATTGTCGAGCGTCTCACCAAGTCGTTTCTTTTGTCTCCAATACCACCTTTTTTGTCGTTCTCGGTTCTTTTGTTTTCGTTGTTCAAGTATTTGGGTTGCTATTTCCTCGCTGATCATTTCCTCTTTGGGATGATACTTGATTATGTGCTTGAACATATCGACGTATGGTTCCCCCTTTTCGGGCGATCTCTTCAGTTTCCAGTACTCAGCGTTTACGTGGTCTTGCCAATATATGCGCCCTATATGTGGTTGTGGTTGTGGTAAGACTGTTAATCCTATACCTTTGAACTTATCAAACCGTAGTGCTTTAGATGTCCTTGTCAAAAGCTCATTAACCCCTTCTTGGGTTATGAACTTCGCGTATTCTCTTAGAGTCCATTGATCGAGTAGTGGGACAGAGAGGAAACATGAAAAGAGTGCAGTTCTACGAAATGTTGTGTCTAATCTCCACCATTCATGTGTCACGAAGATGGTGTAAACTATTCCCTCGTTCAGGCTCGTTTCGTCGTGCATTAGGTGACGGATCGAAAAGAATTGCCGTTGCTCTTGTCGATCAATCTTGATAGATGTTGCGTCGTCAAAGACTAGAACTTGTATAGGTTTTTTGGCGTTCCATCCCAAATCTGGAAACCCTTTAAAGGCGAGATATATTAAGATGCCCAACGAAAATTCGTTGGTATAGAGTATGTTGCAGTTTTCGGGGCCATACCATTTTTGGATGGCGTGGATGATGTTTTCGACTAGCTTTGTTTTTCCGATTCCAGCAAGGCCTTCTATGATTATTGGTAGTTGTTTTATTCGTTCTTTGTGGCTTCCCTTGAACAGTTCAGATTTTGGAATGTGTAGTAGACGGTAGAAGTCGTGCGTTGCATTAGGGAAGGCTTTTTCGTTCATTTTAATCACAATAGAACCTAACGTTAGAATCGCAATATTAACTTTCCATATCAAAAGCTAGCTTTCGCAAATTAACTTTCAAACATGTCGAATTGTCTTAAATCGTCTTCACTTGAGGGTTTAATCTGCAAGATTGTTTTGTCGTTCTTTTTGAGCAAACCGACAAACAAATTATCGTGGGGATAGGGAAGCATATTTTCGGTTCTCATCACCTCAAAAAGCAGTCTATGAGAAGCGTCTATAATTCCACCAATTACCCAAAAGTATTTAGAAGCCTCTTTCAACATTTCGTCTATCGCGCGCGCACGCGCGGCATCTAGCCACTTCTTTCGATAATTATTAACGAATTCTTTTATGTTCTCCTTTTTTGAGATCGCTTCGTCGAGTAATTTTTGTATTTCTAACATTTGTAATTCGAATTTGGCTAATGGAGTCCTAGAATAATGAATCTCGCTAAAGAATTTGATTTCCTTAATTACGAGCTTATCATCAACAAAGTCTGGTAAGTGTCTGAATAGAGTTGCTGAACTAATTCTGTTTTTTATAGCAAGTTTTTCTAACTCTTTTGATTTGATAGAGTTAGGGTGTTCTGGAATAAGCTTTAATATTTCCTCTTTCGCAAGCCTTGATCTCCTTTTGATATCGCCCCACGTTCTTGCTTTCGCGTTCATTTATATTCCCTCTTATAATCGAAAGCGGACTTTTGATATAGAAAGTTAATAAATTCGACTGATATAACTGTTGTGGTTAACGTGTGTGATAATGTGAGGGGCACCATTTACAGCAACAGAAAGGCGCAAGTAAGCGTGTGTCTTGAGCTATCCGATATCAGAAAAGTTGAAAAGTTATGTATCGTTGAAAAGTACGGATCGCTTTCCGAGGCGCTACGCGAAGGCCTCAAGCTATTGCTCTCACTACCCGACAACCTAGACGCCATTTCTCGATATGATGAGGCTTATGGTAAGGAGGTGTCGTAAAAATGAGCACACATGAACGCGACGAAACCCTCGAAGACGTCAAATTTTACTTGACAGAACACGGCGTCAATCTCGGAGAACTACGGACGCGAAGGTATCAATACCTCAGAAAACTTGACGAAGAAAACCAAAAAGGGGGTTTAGAACAACAAAAACTTCGAGAAAAGGAACGAAACGAAAGAAAGAAGGCAAATATTGATCGTTTCAAGCAAAAAATGAGTGTTGCGGTTTTCGACGACGATCATGGTGCGTTTATTGAACGCAAGTGGAACGATCAAATAGAGCATATCGTCAAAACTCATGGTGATCCCAGATTCACAATTAAAACGACGCCCGAAGAGATACTTGCACCGCTTTTTGATAATTTAGGTGATCTTCCAGATTCTAGGAACCACAGAAAGGAATTTGATCAAGCCGTTTTTGAGAAATACGACGACCGACGATATGCTATATGCTTCCCACTAGGCCAGATTAACAGTCATTGGTTCCGTGTGCAATTAGCGTATAAGGTGTAGATATGCCAAAAATTCAAAAAAGGATAGAGCGAAACGGAAGCAAAACATACATCATTCCGAGAGGGGACGGGACGTCCATCCTTGTCACTTTGCTTCCCGATTCTAAACCAAAAGTCACACAAAGGTTACAAGAAATTTGGAAGCGTCGCGACAAAGAGGCTGAGGAATATAAACGGCAGAAGGGAAACCGATGAGTATATCCATACAAGACCTCTTAGCAAAATACGTCGCAGACGCGTTGTATCACATGGATGTCGAAGATTTAGAGAAACTGCTTTCCAATAAGGACGAGTATGCACGCTTTAAACGTTTTCTCGGTCAACTGGAGAAAACAATCGTTAAAATTTTGGATGTGAAGTGTGGCCCCGTTGTCAAGAAGCCCCCTGAGAGAGTTGAGCAAAAATGAAACTGACGGGCGTACGCGCGATCCGGTTGCACCTTCCGGAAAAAGGGGAGGCTGTCGCGCTTCCAGTCTCCGCTTCGTCCCACGTGCGTGCGTCCCCACAATTATGGTGCGCGATATATAGGCACCATCCTACAGATGTGCATTTCTTTATGTCATGTGCCTCATGCAAGTCTATGTGGGTTTCAACGCTAAAAGGCAAGCTTTCAAATCCTCGTGAGGTTGTGCTTAAATGTCCTAATTGTGGATCAACGACAACGCTTTCATATAAAGAAATTGAGGAGTGGTTGTAAATGGGAAAAGGAGAGTTTTCGAGGGCGCTATGGAAAAGATATAGGTTGAAAGCCGTAGGCTATAGCGTTCCGAATACCTTGCCGTGCGAGGAAGGTTAAGGATATGTCAACGTTCACAAAGGAAAAATTAAGCCTAGAATCGGAAGGAAAGAAAAGGATCGAGGCGCTTTTAGAGGCGCACGGATTCCGAATCCTAGATATGTCGATTCCCGAAGATATTTCGCTCACAGAATTTAAGGATTTAGATTTCAAAGGAAAATTGGGATTAATCCTCGCCACAAAATTTGACTTCCTAGTATCACGGAAGGAACGAAACGAATTCTATTTGGTTGAATGTAAGGCTAAAACCCTAGAACGGTTCAAAGGCTGGTGCAACGTGACCGACTATAACTCATATTACATGATTTCGAGCCTTCCCTTCCCCTTTATTTACCTAGTGTGGTGCAAAGACATAGACAAGGTTTATCGACACGACGTAACCGATCCCTCAAATTTCGAGGTTATCGTTGATCGAAAGGAACAGCAAGTCTACTTGATCCCCGAAAACCTGTTTCACGAAGTTGCGCCCGACTGGTTGAAAACCCTTGACGCGTGGTGCAGGATAACGTCGTTAACGGGGATTCTAGGCGAGCCTTAAACGTTGTATCCGAGTATCCGAGTGATCCGAATACTAGGGGTGAGAGGGTAAGGGTAAATCTCAACTGAAGATAAGGGGTAAGAAACTTGGTGTTGAAAACGCTTCGTGTCGATCAAATTGTTTTACCGTCTCGTGATCCTAGATATTTGAGGAACGAGTTTTGGGAAGACTGGTTTAGTGAGGACATTAAACGCGAGGGCGTGATGATTCCCCCTCTTGTGCGCCCTATCGGTAACGACAAATATGAACTGGTTGATGGGATCACACGTTTTCGCGCGCTTGTGGACGGGGGCGCGTCAACGGTCGACTGTGATGTGCAAGACCTTAACGACGTTGATGTTCTTGTTAAGCGCGTCAAGTTGAACGTTAACCGTCGCAACTGTGACTTTATTGGTGTTGCTCAAGACCTTCAAGAGCTTAAGGATAAGGGTTTCAAAAATGTTGATATTGCTGAACGTTTTGGTTTTAGTAAGTCTTGGGTTTCTAAACTTTTGAGCTTGAATAAGCTTGACGACGAGTCTAAGGAATTGGTTGCTTCGGGCGAGTTGACTGTGACGCAAGCCTATAATTCGCTTATTCATAAGCGCCTTGAACATTTCAACGAGGATGAATTTTATGAGAGTTTCCCACAGAAACTTGAGAAATGTCAAGCTTGTGGTAAAGACTGTTATCCTCAAGATTCTAAGGTTGTCGTGTGTCCTAGTTGCTTTGTCGATTTTAAGAGTTATGTTAAGGCGCGTCGTCGAAAGGTTGAGGCCGAGGTTGAGGCGCCCGAAGGTGAACCTCAACAAAGGAAACTGTTTCCCTGAGAAACTTTTATATGGCGTGTTGTCTTGCGGAGTGTTTCCTAAAATGGTTCATGTTGAATCGTTGCTTTGGTGTGGTGATTTTATTAGGCGTAAGGATAATGGGCGTGAGGTTATTCTCGTCAACTTTTATGTGGGTTCCTCGCGCTCTCGGAAGGTGGCTGCCAAGTGTGTTGCTTGGGTTGTTTATGTTGACGGCGCCGAATCGCGCAAGGGCGTTAAGTATAGTTTTATTGAACGTGGGCGTCGCCCATTAGGTGAACGCGCCCGCGCCCATCTCTCCAATCACGCTAATCGAATTTTTGGGCGTGATCTGTTTTCTTATCTCGATGTGTATCCCTCACTCCAAGCAATCACTCAAGGGATTAAAGGGTTCCCTTGATTGCGAGCTTGCTCGCCCCTTACTAATTGTCATGTTCTCGTTGTCTTGTTGTTTAGTTTCTTTAAGAAACTTTTTCTTCTTCTTTTTCCCTCATTACCTTGTAAACGCAATATTCGATTGCGTGAGATAGAGAACCAAACCTTCTTTTTTCCTTAATCTCCTTGTCAATCCAATCGAGAACGTCTTGAGGTAACGTGATTGTTCTTTTCTTTCTTGGCATAGCGTTTTTAGATTGTTTATTTGGCATATTTAACACCTTCCTACTGTAATTAACGGTTATTTGCTTCTAGGTGCTCTAATTGTAAGGAAAAGCCTTATAAATACTTCTATACATATAAATTCAAAGGTGTAATCCTTGAAACTAGTCTTTATCGTTGCCAAGCTTGTTAAAGAGGCTAATGACGTTCCCAATAAAGACCTTGAAGACGAGATTTTAAAAGAGTTGAAGACTACAGTAATTCCTTACGTTGAAACTATCGAGAAGGTTACTGTTTTGGTGGGATAACAATGAAGAGAAAGGACTTAGAGCGGAATTTAGAAAGGTTGCATAAGGAAATTGGGAAGCAAATAAAGGATATGTGCAAAAGAAGGGAAGCATATTCGTCATTACGGACATTAACAAATCTTTTATTAGGTAATGATAATTGAGAATTTTACGAAGGCGCACATTAAAACGCTTTAAAGTGTCAAAGAAGCACGATTTAAGCGCAAAATTTAAAAATCGCCCCGATATAGGCTTATTGGAGTGATGTAAAATGGAGAGCGAAATAAAAGAGTTTTGGAAGGCGCACGAAGAGATCAAATTCGATGTAGGGAAGGAAAAGGCAAGGGCGCTTTACGACCTATTGACTAATGAGCGCAAGATCATAGAAGTGGCCCTGACGAAAGAAGGAATAATGACCGCGATTATACAGAAAAGGTGTTGTTGAGCGTGGCTAAAACGCTTGAGGAATTGGAGAAGATCGCACATAAAATTCTCGAAACGAGTTCAGAAGAAAAACTAAGTTTACGGGAACTGCATATTGTAATTGGTATACTCGATTTCTATTTTGTTGAAACGTCGATCTCTAAATCAATTGAGATATTAGCAGAGCGAGGAACATAATAACAGACTAATCACAGAAACTTTTCCCATTCTTTTTTAAATTCTTCTAATTCCGTTCTAATTTTTAATGCCGTTTCTCGTCCCTTCTTTGTAAGGCCAAATAGAGAAAATCCGTTGCTCATTCTTTTCTTACCATACCAGCCACGATAAAAATATCTTCCCTTCATATAGTAAGGGTTATACTCGTGATGAGTATATTTTAATCGCCATTTTCGACATATCAATTTATTTTTACGTAACGTCTTTAATGCTCTAAAATATGACGAGGCTCTATGACTTTTCAAATGAGGCTTAAAATCATATCCTAGATAAAACGATTCTGTCGCCTTCCTCGGTTTATAGTCAATATAACTTGCTACATCTGGAACTGTCATAGCGCCCCTTTTTAAATACATAAGAAGAATTTTTTTCATAAGTTTACCAAGTCGCATATACTTTAAGCCCCTATTGTATGTTTTGTCGTCCTATACATTTAGAACTAAAAGTAGATAGAAGTTAATAGCCGTTTCGGTTTTTAATTTCCTAATTTTTTCATGTCGCCAAATTTTATGGGTTCCCCTTATCGCTTTTAGCTAGATATTACATCACCATCATGATGTAGTAGAAATCGTAAAGTTTACGACACGGTTTTCAGATTTTGCCTATAGTGTAAAACCACCAAATAGTTCTAAATTGGCATAATGTTTAGGAATCTGAGTTTTGGGCTGTTTAACTTAAAAGGGCTTGTTTTACGGTTGCTTATCTTGTTTAGTGCTCGTGCTTGCGCGTTTCGTTTATTTGGTTTAGCTTGTTGCTTGATTTAACTGTTTATTCGTTTTTTTATTTTTATTTTTCAACAAGCCTTATGCTCGATCATAGGTAGAATGATGAACTTTTGAACGTAAGAACATCGATAATGATGAGCTTTAACTCACAGTCCAAGCTTAGTCTAAGCGTGGCTTATATGGTGCGAGATAAAATAAATTCACGTAAAGGGGTTTCGTACAATATGACTGCGGTAATATTAAGGCATATTAGAAATAGGGTTTAAACAAAAGAGGGAAGGGGAAGGGTTTAGCTTCCGTTTTTCTCGATCACGGCCTTCCCATTTGGTAGCGCGCTTATAAATCGCCATCCTTGCGTTAAGTGTGTTTCTAGTTGCTCGATGTCGATAATCTTTTGACAGTTTTCGCTTCTTTTGAGCAAAGGCAAGATATACTCTGTTTGTTGATTCAGTTGTTTCATGGTTATGCATGACGCTAAGGCTTGCTCGATCTTTTGTCTTACTTCTAGTGGAAGGCTTGCCGAGTCCTCTAATATTTTGCGTTTCTTCATTTCAACCTCGAATCGATCCGTCGCCTCGATAATGGTTAAGTATGGAATCGTTTTCCGGTATTCCTCTAAGTGCTTTTCCTCTTCCCCTCTGAAATATGAACTTTCGAGGTATGCGCCCTTGTGTCCGAGCCAAAACTCTCGATACGAAGGAGTTACACCAGCGTTAATGAACTGTGTCTCAGCAAATTTCTTTAAGGTGTGGAAGTGTAGGATAAACCAGCCTTCGCTTTTCTTATCTAAGTGTGCTCTTTTGAGCAACCTTCCCCAGTGAGTGCTTAGGTATTGTTTATGACTAAGGAACTGTCCCATTTCGTTGCGTTTCGTTGACGTAAATAGTGGCGATTTATCCGTAATCTCTTCCCCTTCGTCAATTCGATATTGTTTATAGTCAAGTAAAGCCTTCTTAGCTTCTGGTGTAATAAAGGTTGCATAGAACTTTCGTTTTTTGCTGATCTTCCTTCCGCTCGTGTAAACCATGCCGTCAACCTCATATTGCTTCTTTACTAAGATTCGAGCAACATCAGGACAATCAAAGTTTACGTCACCAAAGGTTAAGGTTCTCAAAGTGTTCATTCTTAAGCCACTTGTCGCGGCCACAAGGATTAAGGCTTGATCTCTAATGTTTCCGAAGCTTAGAAGCTTCCTTATTTCCTCTTTTGTGGGCGCTCGATCTTCCACTTGCGCCTCATAAGAAGGCAAGATTATTGCTTGCCAATCGACATCAACCTTGTTTAACGTAAGCCACCACTTGACACCCTTGAAAATGTTGATCGATCTCGTGTCTCCTACCTTTTCTCTAATCGTTCCGACAAGGTTATCAAGCCAATCCTCGATTTCCTCGATCCTTTTGATTTCCTCTAATGCTGTTTCGGGGTTGTTGTGTCCTATGATCTCACAAAATTCCTTGACAACCTTAACGTAGTTTTCGACTGTTGTGTGCGTTATTCTTCCCCTTTTCGATAGCTTGTTAAAGGCTTGGATGCTCGGATACTTTTCAAGCCACTCATCCACATAGGTTGTGTATCCCATTTTTCTCACCTCGCCTTTTTGGTTTAAGAGAGGTTGACCAAAGTATTTAAAGCTTATCATTTTTGCTCATCTAAGGTGCAGTCGCACATCATCACCGGAAGCTTCAACCTCGTGTTTCTAGCCATGCCCTTTATATGGTCCAGTATTCTCAGGCGCGGTTGGGCTGGACCGACAAAACTTGGAAACTTAACTGCATAACAATAGATGCATTGATGAGCGCACCTCCCCAAGTACGTGTTAACGTTGTACTTTGGGAGGCACGTGCAGAACGCCACTCTAGGCGCGTTAAAAAGGGGCAACCTCATGACTTAAAGCCCACAGAGACGTGCATTTTCTATTTAGCCAGCTCGAAGCCCTTTTTTAACCCGTTAAGGTTGTCTTCCCTCGCTTCTTCAGAAACGCTGTCGATGACCGCTTTCTCGACCGCTTCATTGCTCACGATGCCCGTTATCGTTGTTAAAGCGCCCAACATAACCACGTTCGCGTAGATACTTGACTTCAGTTCGGTTTCCGCCGTCTTGGTTGCCGGAATCTTGAAAACTTTAGCTTTGACGCTTGGAACCTGCGGAACCATGTCTCTGTCTACTAAAAGGATGCCGTTCTCCTTCAAGTCTTTCAGATGCTTGTCAAGGGCACTTTGGCTCATCGCCACCAGGATGTCGCACTTTCTCACTATCGGAAAACCAATAGTCTCGTCTGAAATGATTACCTCGCTTTTTGCAGCGCTGCCCCTAGCTTCCGCTCCGTAACTCTGGGTTTGAACTGCGTGCTTCCTTTCGTAAACAGCAGCCCTCCCGAGGATTTCTCCAGCTAAAACGACTCCTTGCCCTCCCAGCCCACAGATTCTTACCTCAACTTTTTTAGGCACTTTTTCTCGCCTCTTTTACAGTTTCATAGAGAGTCTCGGTGAAGCTTGGAAACTCTCGACGGGCAAACTCTCCCACCACGATCCTTCCTATGAGGTCACTTTCAGCCATCTTTTCAACATGCTGAACCAGCACCGAGTTTTCCTTAAACCATCTAAGCATGTCCACTGCAGTCTTGAAGCCAGCTCTCCTTCCAAAAGCCGTGGGACACTGACTCACCGCCTCCACGAAGGCGAAACCTTTCGTCGTAACCGCCCTCTTCATGGCTTCTTTCAACTGCTCCACGTGAAATGTAGTCCAGCGAGCTGCGTAGCAGGCTCTCGCTGCAACCACAAGACGCGTAGCGTCCAAGGGATACTCAAAGCTTCCATACGGGGTTGTGGTAGTCCTAGCCTTAAACGGGGTGGTAGGAGCCACCTGACCGCCAGTCATTCCATAAATCATGTTATTCACCAAGATAACCGTGATGTCGAGGTTCCTTCGAGCGGCGTGAATCAAGTGGCTTAGGCCGATTCCCACGAGGTCCCCGTCCCCACCGAAAACGACCACGTTTAAGTCTGGACGATTGAGCTTCACCCCAGTCGCCACGGGTATGCTTCTACCATGGGTAGTGTGGATGGAGTCTGCCTCAAAGTAGGGGGACGGAATCCACGCTGCACATCCGATTCCGCTGCAAAAAACAAACCGGCGGAGGTCAGCGTAGCCTAGTTCATGAACGGCTCTGAGGAAACAGTTGATCACGGTTATGTCACCGCAGCCAGGACAGAACGGGAGCGGCATGTCCCTCAAGTACTTTCGAATAGAAAATGCTTCAGTCAACGGCTTTCACGCTCCTAACCACTTCGGCAAGTATTTCCTCTGGTGTTATCATTTCTCCGCCGCCGACCTTGTTTATCGGGACGACTGGAACAGAACCGTGGGCTGACCTCTCCACCTCATAGAAAACTTGTTGCAGGTTCATCTCCGGCACGAGCAGCACCTTAACGTTTTGGGCAAGGGCTCGAACAACGTCGTGGGGGAAGGGCCAGATCGTCTTCAGCGTCACAAATCCTACGCTAATTCTTCTTTCTTTTGCAAGTTTAACGGCTTCGTACACTGCACGGGAGGTGCATCCATAAGAAACGATGCCAACCTCGCAGCCCTCCACATTGTAACCTTCAAAGTCCACGATCGTTTTTGCGTTTTGCTTAATCTTCCCCACTAGCCTCTCGGCCAGTTTTCGGTGCACGACCGGGTCGGCGCTGTAACGGTATCCGTATTCATCGTGGGTTGAACCCGTTACTGCCACGTTAAACCCCTCGCCTACAGACGGCATCGGCGGTATCTCTTCAGAGCCGAAAAAGGCTTTTTCGTTGGGTTTCGGTTTCCTTCGATTGAGGATTTCAATTTTGTCTAACGTTGGTACTTCGACTCTTTCCCTCATATGAGCCACAATTTCATCAGCGAGCAGCACCACTGGTGTTCGATATTTTTCAGCTAGGTTAAACGCTCGAATTGTTAAGTCAAACATTTCCTGCACTGAGTTGGGTGACAGCACGACGGAGGCATAGTCTCCGTGGGTGCCCCAACGAGCCTGCATCACGTCTCCTTGGCCACACTTCGTGGCTTGACCCGTGCTTGGGCCGACTCTTTGAACGTCCACGATCACACATGGGGTCTCGGTCATAAACGTATAGCCAATGTTTTCCTGCATCAAGCTGAATCCAGGTCCAGAGGTGGCGGTCATCGCCTTGGCTCCGGCCCAGCTGGCTCCGATAACCGCGCCTAAAGAAGCCATCTCATCCTCCATTTGAACTGCTATACCGCCAACTTGAGGAAGCCTCTCCGCCAAGTGCTCAGCGATCTCGCTGGCAGGAGTGATGGGGTATCCGGCGAAAAATCGGCATCCCGCCATGATGGCTCCCTCAGCACAAGCCTCATTTCCTTGCCAAAAATAGGTGCCTGGCAACACCCTCCTAGCCAAACCTCTCCCCCCAACACGCCTCAACTAAACCCTCACTCTTATTCACAAATTAACTTATAGAGATACCGTAAGCAACAAAGAAGGTGCACATAAACTTTAAGTGAGTCATCCCTTTGCATACACTACTTGACGCTGGCGGCCGTAGTCTAGCCTGGACGAGGACATCGGCCTCCCGAGCTTCGCCGTGAAGAGAGCCGACGACCCGGGTTCGAATCCCGGCGGCCGCACCACCTCTCGGTAGTAACACTCAATCACTCTGAAGCAGAAGTAAAAGCCAATGAAACTCTCCACAATAGTCAGCGCTGCATTACTTGTTCCCGCCGTTGTATGGATAGCAATTGGAATCTACGCACTATTGCATAATGGCTTCTACAGTTATTCCTCTCTGTTCCCGTTTCCCTTCAGGATGCACACATTATCGCTTCTGAACGTTAGCGTGTTCTATCTCGTTACGTTTCTAGTTGTAACACCTTGCGAGCCGATGAGAAATTTCTTAATCGTGTGTTCAATGCTTTTTCTATTCAACGCAGTCTATGAGTTCGTGTTCGCGATCTTCTATGATTTGAGGGGTTTGATTGTCGCTTTTCCTCTCGTCTTGGGTGGAGGTCTCTTAGTGCTCTTACTGAACCGAAAATTCAAGTTCCTGACGAGCGACAGAAGAAAGATCTCTCTTGCTATTGTATGCTTCTCTTGTTTTCTTGTGGTGATGCTTCTGCTGAATCGATCAAGCTTTTTCGAATATGTGCGTTCTTATCTCAGTGGAGAAACGTCAACCGATCCACACAATCCACTGTGGATTCTCTCAAAGATCATCTGCTTGTGGATGCTGTTTCCTTTGCTCAAGTTTTCAAACGCTGGAGAACAGAAATAGCAAGTCTATGTGGCGTACTGTACGCCATAGATCACTTACGTCAGTTTTGATTTCCACGGTCCTTCACTTGACTCTCGCTCTGGTCGTCACTATCTCAACATGAGTTAGGTAACTGGCAAATCTGATAATAAACTGGATGTCTGACTCAGAATACAAGGGCGATGAGACAAGTGCGCACTTAATCTGAGATTCGGGACGCACCCTCAGCGCCAGACAAAAAACAATAATAGTTGCTCGGGTAATGCTGTAGTTCTCTGAGATTTGTGACCTAGGCCTAAACGTGGGAACCACGATTCAATAGTGGTTTTCGGCGGCCGCACCACCAGAGGAAATACCTACGATAGTGCCTTTATCTTTGAAGGCTTAGGAAGACTTTTCAGATAAAAATATAAATCTGATTAATTTTATTGTCTGATGTGGTGAAGAGTTTGGAAGTGAGGATGGGATCTCGAGGGACGATAGTTATTCCTAAGGAGATTAGAGACAAGATTGGCATTGTGAAGGGGGATGTCTTAAAGATTTCTTTGAGAGAGGGGGCTATCGTTCTAATGAAGGATGCGAGGTGGGAGAAGTTCCATGGCTGTGCAGAGGGCTTAATTACCGCTGAAAAAATTGAGAAGGAACTAGATGAGGATGAGAAGGCTTGGGAGAAACGCTTAGAACGGTGATCGTTGACACCTACGCCCTAATGGCAAAGGCGACCGGGGAAATAACACCTAAGGCAAATGAGTGTTTAGAGAACGTTAGAAGCGGAAAACTCAAGGGGGCAATCCATCCAGTAATCACCTACGAATTTCTGCTACAGTTTCATAGAGGAAGAATACCGATCTTCGAGACCCCTGAGGAAACCTTAGGGTTCCTAGAAACATATTTTTCGACAGTGGAGCTATCAAGTAGTGTGGCCTTGACGGCGGCGGAAATCAGATTTAAAAGCGACACGCTGGTTACTAGACTGAAGAGAAGCCTCTCGGTCTGCGATTCGTTAACTATAGCCATCGCTAAGAAGACAAGATCCCCAATAATGACCGGAGACAAAGACCTTCAGGTCGTTGCTGAAAAAGAAAACGTAGATATAATTTGGTAACGCGCGCCTTTTGGCTAATGATGCTAATATGAGCCCCGCATTGGCTTTGGAGAGCCGATGCCCCTCTTACCGTAAGATTTACATGTTACAAGTTCTTGGGTGAAGGGTAATGGAGCCAAATAGGACGTTAAGTCTGGTGCTCGTTTATAGTGGGGATTACGGGGAACGTGTGATTAGAAATTTGATCAATGACCCCAGCTTCTGCAAGTCCTGCGGCTTGTTCTGCGACTACTGTAAATACGGGGTTTACAGCTACGTTCAAGGCATACTCGCAGCCATAAAGCTTCTAGACTCGTCCGAGTTACCGGCGTTCATAGACGAACCCGAGAAGTATCTTCCTAAAAAGATACCACCCGCCGACGTATGTGTAGCAACGGGCATCCACAAAGACCTTTTGTTGGCTCTTCCACCTCGCTTAAGTCAAGAGGGAATACGAGCACTGATTACACCCGTCGAAGACTTCAGGGAGGTCCCCGCTGGGCTTCAGAAACAGGTAGAAGAGGAGTGCAGAGACCTAAACCTTGAGTGTGCGTTTCCGAAACCCTTCTGCGACCACGAGCCCGAAAAAGACAAGCCACTTATTTCAAGATTTGTGCACGAATTCAAGATTGGGAAGCCCCGCCTCGAAATCGTGACCGGAACGAAAGGAGAAGCGAAGACGATTGAGGGCGCCATCGTTCAACGAAGCGCACCCTGCGGGTCCACCTGGTACATCGCAAGGAAGCTAGTCGGCGTAGAAGTGCGTAGAGAGCTGATCCGGGACATGGTGGCTAAGGCCCACCATAGCTACCCATGCACCGCAACCATGGCAACAGACCCAGAACTCGGAGAACCCATCCTCCACAAAGCTGGTTACCTGATTAGAGAGGAGGTGGAAAGAAACCTCTTTCCTAATGATCTCAAAAATAATGTGTAGGGAATCTGTTGCCAGTATGGTTGTGAAGATAAAGACGATAAAAGTGATCGTCATCATACTGCCTGAGGTCTTAAAGAAAATGTAATTTAAAGGGTTATGAACATGTATAATAGGTGATCACATGGCTGGACCGAAAGAAAAAACCAAGAAAATTATTGTTATATATGCCTCGAGAACCGGGAACACCGAAAAGCTGGCTCAAGCCTTGGCAGAAGGAGTCAGAAAGGTTCCTGGCGTAATGGTGGAGTTGAGAAACGTCGGGCGGGTTGATCTGAGAGAGGTTGCGGAAGCTGACGGCTACGCCTTTGGTTCTCCATCGCATTTTAGTGTCATGTCTGGGGAGATCCTAACGCTCTTCACGAATCTGTACCCACTTCGAGACAAGATGGCGGGTAAGCCGGCTTGCGTGTTCACCACGGGGGTTGGGGGTCAAGTGACGGCTCTAGAAAACATCGAGAGAATCTTGGGAGCCTTTAACCCGAAATTTATTAAGCCAGGACTCGCCATCGAAGGTGCTCCAAGGGATGCTGACAAGGTTCAAGCTGAGAGGTTGGGAAGGAAGCTCGCGGAGGCAGTGACAAAGAAATAATATCTAACGCATCAAGGGAATCTTCTCTTCAGGTAATCGCACAATTCAATGGATGAACGTGGGTAAAACAATAGAACCATACAACATTCGAGTCGGGTTCAAGGATGGTTAGGGTAAAGAACTTTGAGTTCAGCTTAGTGGAGTTCGCTGGAGCTTTGGGAGACTTCGGCCCATTAAACCCCTTCATCATTGCCTACATAGCGATAACCGGCTTGAACCCTTCTGGGATCATGTTGGCCATGGGATTGACCAACATCATCATTGGGCTGGTTTATAGGTTGCCGTTGCCGGTTGAGCCGCAGAAGGCGGTGGCCACCGTGGCCTTGAATGAAAGATGGGACGCGTCGTTGATTTATGGAACTGGCATTGGGATGGGTCTTGTTTGGTTGTTTCTCGTTTTTTCAAGGTTGATCAAGAAAATTGCCAAGATAACTCCGGTGTGTGTTATTGTGGGTGTTCAGTTAGGGTTGATGTTAATTCTATTGAAAGAGTCCGTTGAATTTATCGCAACCGACATCGTGCTGGCTTTAGCTTCCTTTGTTCTGGTTCTTCTATTGATCAAAAATAGGAGGCTGCCTGCTGGAATCGCCATCTTCCTCTTAGGCTTAGCAATAGTTTTTCTTTCCAACCCAGCCATCAATGTTAAAGTTGGGTTTTACCTGCCGCAGTTTTTTGTTCCTTCTCCCTGGAGCATCTATTATGGTTTGCTTACCGTTGGTGTTGCGCAGGTTGTCTTGACTTTATCAAACGCTGTTTTAGCCACGTGCTTGATGGTAAATGAAAAGTTTCCAGGACAAAAAATTGGGGAAGAAAGTTTAGCGATGAACATGGGTTGGATGAACACGGTTTTTCCGCTTTTCGGCGGGGTCCCAATGTGTCACGGAGCTGGTGGCTTTGCCTCCCAATATTTTTTCGGTGCCAGAACGGGAGGCGCGATGTTGATGGAGGGTATCGTCGAATTGTTTTTAGCGTTTTTCTTAGCTGACTCCATCGTAGCGGTCTTCGGCAATTTTCCGTTATCGATAATTGGGGTGATGCTGTTTTTTGCAAGCTTGGAGTTGGGAAAGCTTTTCCTAACCATTAGGGGGAGGTTTGAAATCGTTTTAGCAATAACTATTGCGGTGATCTCTTTTTTCACAAACCTGGGAGTAGGCTTCTTCATCGGCTTGCTAATCTACTATTTAAGAAAATCAACAAAAAACAAGCCTTACAATTCGGTTACATCCAACCTTAAGGGCGATATCTCCGAAAACAGCAGTGGGATTGCGGATATCAATTCTGATGTTGGTTTCATAAAAATACGCTCTCAGGGAGACGCGTGCGCTGATTCATCCAAATATTTTGAAAATTTAGAATTATTAGATAAGTTTAAATATTCTGAATATTACTGTTTTGTATGGAGATAAAAATGACTAATAACGCGGAATGTTGCAAAGTTGATGCTGTAGTGACGATAGATTCAAAGGGACAAATAGTCCTTCCAAAAGATGTGAGGGATAAAGCCAAGCTAAAGCCGAATGATAAGTTAGCGGTTGTAGGCTGTGAACGAGACGAGGAAATATGTTGTATCATACTAGTCAAAGCGGAGAAACTTGGAGATGCGGTAAGCAAAATGCTAGGTCCTATGCTTAAGGAAGTTTTCAAATAAGAGGGGATGGTATGGAAGAGGAAAAAATAAAGAAGATTGTAAGAGAAGGCTACGCTAAAATAGCTAAGAAGAAAAGTTCTTGCTGTGACCAAGCAGTTTCATGTTGTGGCAACACTAATATGCTTGATGAGATTAGCAAGAAAATAGGTTACGGTCAAGAAGAGCTCGGGTCTGTTCCGGAAGGTGCTAATCTAGGTCTTGGATGTGGGAATCCTGTTGCGCTTGCATCTTTGAAAGAGGGAGATACTGTTCTTGACCTCGGTTCAGGTGGAGGGCTTGATTGTTTTCTAGCTGCAAAGAAGGTTGGAGAAAAAGGGAGAGTTATCGGTGTGGACATGACTCCTGAAATGATTGATAAAGCAAGAGAAAATGCTAGAAAAGGCAACTATAGAAATGTGGAGTTTAGACTCGGAGAGATTGAGAATCTTCCTGTTGCAGACAGCACTGTTGATGTGATAATTTCAAACTGTGTAATCAATCTTTCACCAAACAAAAGGCAAGTGTTCGAAGAAGCTTTCAGAGTGTTGAAGCCACGTGGAAGGCTTATGGTTTCAGATATTGTCTTGTTGAAGGAACTTCCCGGAGTTATAAAAAAGAATGTGGAAGCTTATATTGGCTGTCTTTCTGGCGCAATAATGAAAGACGAATATATGGAGGTTATAAAAGAAGCAGGTTTTCAAGAAGTAAAGATAATTGAAGAGACGCATTTTCCAGTTGAATACATGGTTAACGATCCCACTATAAAGACCGTCATTAAGAATTCGAAGATATCCATGGGAAAAGTCAAAGAGATTGCGAATTCAGTTGCAAGTGTCAAAGTTTACGGAGTGAAACCCCAAAAGTAACGCATTTCCAAAACTGCACACGCTTTACTACGTAAAATTTTGGATGCCTACTTCCGCGTGCGTTAGTCCCTTTTTAGACTTCCTTTTCGGTTAGATTGGAGGTCTTACTAGCTTTCTTTTAGAGTGGGGAAGTTTCACCCACTTGTTAAATTCGGTGCTAGGAGGCTCGGCTTCGAAGAGCTGTTTTCTTCGAGACTCCAGCAATTTATTTTCTTTCCTCAAGAATTCGGCGGCAGTAACCACCCTGTGACTCTTCTCTGATGCTACTTCAAACACTGGTTGGGAGAGCGCTCTCCATTTTTCCTCTCGGAGAACATGATGTTCCAAGATAGTTGTTGGAACGCTTTTAACCAAACTTTCCAGGTTTTGCATCCCTTTTTGTATGTGTTCATCTTTCACCTTGAACCCAGCTAAATATATTGGAGGTCCGCCCATGATGACCAGTTGAGGCTCTTCAGCAAGAATTACCTTCAAAGTGGGATCATACATGGGTCCTTGAACGTCTGGTGCAAACAACACCTTTTCATCGCCGCACTCAATGGTGGTCATCAAGACCCAACCGAGCTCCGAATTTTCGGGTCCGTGAAAAACAGGTTCAGAAAACTTCAGCTTGGTATCTCCAAAATCGAACGTCCTACCGTCCGCAATCTCCAGCTTCCCCGCTCGCTTCCCTCCAGTTTTTACGAACATCCAGCCTCTGCGTCTTTGGCTGAAGTTGATCATGCTTCGATAACTTTTGATCAAAACCAGCTTTCCTCCGTAGATTTTCTCAGCCACTTCCGGGGAAGACCAGTTGTAGCACCAATCCTCGTAGGAAGGCGTGTGGTGGTCAAAGTGGTAATGGCTCAGCGTTACCACCTCCGCCCTCTCTGCGGCCTTAGACAATTTTTTCCGACACTCTGCCATCGCCTCGTACTCCCTGGGGTGTGGGGGAAAGCCAAAGCGGTTCGGAGCCAACGAAACCCCAGCATCCAAAAGAACCTTCACGTCAGAAGTTTCCACATAGGTACACATCGACCTAACGCCGAAACTCTCCGCAGCCAACGGAACAACCTCGATCTTCTTAAGCATCTCCGCCAACACCGTCTCTCAACTATATCCTTTTATTTTAGATCTGCATTAAATCTTACTCGGTGGGCGATGACGACTCTGGCCTCACTGAACCAATGATTGAGATCTTGAGAGGAAGCAGCCAAGTCGATGTTTCCCAAGAATGCGGGAGCCCACTACTACTTTATTCTCATTTGCATCATAATAGGCACAGTGGGCTTTTAAGTATGCGTGTACACTCTTCAACTATAAAGAGATAGGATACAGAGGGATGAAGGATAAATGAGGTTTATTTTCAAGGATATATGGGAGAGAGTGGAGCCATTAGTGGAAGGAGTGAGAAAAACATACAATTTCCCGCAATACTGTGAGTGGTTTGAATACCTCTACAACAAAATGCAGAAAAGAGAACGACAACTAGCTTCAAAAACGGCTTGACTACACCACAACTCTCTTTTTTCTCTTGTCTCAATCTTATCCACTATATTCCTCTAAACAGAAGACCTGTTAAGCTCAGCACACACGCTCTCTTAAGCGGGTTCATTGAATTCCTTGAGGCGTTCTCTAAAGGTTTTCTGTTTCACAAGAATCTTCGTTTCAGTGCGTTGCGCTCAGCCTCAATCACGAGTTCAAAAAAGTGGTCTGTCAAAGTCTTTTCTTCCCACAGAACCTGCGCCGCGTCCACAAGCATGAAGCATCAACCAAAACAGAAGACCGACCTTTCGTGCTGACTTTGCGCATCCAAAAGCGCTAAAAACAGGCTCCTCTGTGCCTTCAGAACCCAAAACAGACGCTGGCGCAGCATGGTGGTGGTGAAAAATTTTTAGTCAGTGCACCACCAAGAAAGAAACTCATAAACCAAACACCACAAGCCTGTCTATGACTGTCTATTCTCACGCAACAACATGGTCTCACAGATTTTATTGTAGCATGGCACTTGAACGGCTCTGATTTCAGTTCCTTTTTGGTATATGAACTCGCCAACTTCGAGTTTTGCGGTTTGCTCTGTCCAGCTTTTACCGATAGTGCGCCTTAGTTTCCTCTGTGCGTTTTCCTCAACCAGTTGCTTACTGAAATAGCGTTGACCAGCCAGACGAATATAATGGGTATCGAGTAGCGATAAGTCAGTTGTGACGCCAACCATCCTTAACTTTTGATTCCTACCAGATGAGCAGATTCTTAGGATAGCTTCATGTTCCTTAGACCGAATCCTCTGCCAAATCAATTCGCATTCTTCAACCAGAAACGCCAGCCATTTTGACGCTCCATTATGCGCTCTCGAAAGCCAGTAATACCGCATCATCTCGCTCATGAAACGGATTTGCGCACTGCGAAGCAACAAACTCGTGTCGTAGCAAATATTGCTTCGTATCGGTATTTTCTGGCTAACTGGCAAGACTCTGTATTTTTCTGGTATATCTGAGATTTTTGAGAATGTGCCAGCGTTGTCGAAACAAATGGTTTTCCAGTCGTCTTCGAGTCTCAGCGCTTGTTCAATTGATGCAAGCAAATAAGTCTTACCGCTGGAATTACAGCCAACAATTAAGCTATTGCTTCTTTTCTGTTCCTCAACATCGAACCATGTCAATTGTCTTCGCCCCCCCAAAACAGCGCCTCAGTTTCTTCGTTTTCGTCTGTCGCCAGCAATCCAGCGTGTTCCTCATCCAGTTCGAGATATGGCTCTGCTCGTTCGAATATCGTTGCCGTGTATGGTTTGCTTAACCGCATGGCTCCCATAACAAATATGGCGATTAAAGTTCCGATACTCCCAAGTATTACCAGTGCCAACACTCCAGTGCACAGCCATCCGATTATTGTGTAGATGTCCAGCATTGTAGTTTTCCCCATTTCGCTACCATACCATATAATTGTGGTCTATTTAAGCCGTGAGAAAATTGGCACTTCGACCATACTTCGAAATGGCGTTTTTGTGGGTGCCAAATGTATCCCACACGAAAAAAGCGAGATTTAGGCTTGATTTATCGAGAAAAACTTGAATTATTTGGGGTTTTCCCGCCAAAAGAACCCCGAAACAAGCCCCGCTCGCTTTTGCGAACGCACATAGCGCCTTTTAATGTGAATACTTAAAATAAAATGCCGTTGCGAAGATAATTCCAAAAGCAAAAGCGAAACCAATTATGAAGGATACCCACATAATATTTTCTAACAATTTGATGAATGAATTTATGCCAGTTTCTTGCATGATAATCGGCAAAAATGCCAGATGGTTTATATAGAAAGTTTTTTCGTTTTCGTCTTTTGCCGTGGCACTATAGCCAGATGGGAGAGTTTTTACCGTGGCAAGATTTCCACTTCACCTTATTGACTATACCTATTATTGGCTATACCGCAACAATAGACCCCATATTAGCCATGCAACGCCTAAGATTATTGGCGACAGAATCATTGCAAGCAACGCTAAATTGCGGTAGAAATCAATGAGCGAAAGTGTTTCGTTTGGCGTTAGAAAAGCAAACGGAGCCAACACCATATGGTTCACATAGAACGGCTCCTCTGGTTTCACTTTTGTTTCCTTCTCGTAAATGGCTCTCTGAATCACCAACGGTTGCTTACAGCATTTGCACTTCAGTGGCTTCTCGCGCGCGCGCCTCTGGAGATGGCAGATAGACATGGTGAGGAGGGGGGATAAAATAACGCTTGTGAATGCATTCGTCAGAACCTTCAGGGGAAATATGGAACTGAACATAGGCCAGGACGGAAGGATCGTTGTGCTGGATCGAGCTCCCAAAAAAACCCCTGTCAGAAAGCCTTTCGGTTAGACGATCATCGATTGCCGACCCAAAACTTTTACGCTACAATTCACGATAAAATATAATATAGTAAGTGCGACGCAAAGGCAAGGGATTAAAAGACCTTGAAATGCGAAATCTGCGGTGCTACCTTTAGGAGGGGTAGCGGTTCTGTGATTTACACAGAAAAGAATGGAGAAATCGGCATTTGTCCATCCTGTCACGGTGATGTTTTCCAATATGGCTCCCGATACGACATCGACATCGTGATTGTCCCAGTCTCTGAAGACTCTCTCAAAACGGCGATTCACAAGAAAAAGTACATTTTCCCCTCATGGTATATTAGAAGAAGAAAACCGAAGTTTATTGGTTTTTACAGAGGAGGTGATATCGGAGCCATAACCCATGTTGCGAGAGTGGTCAACGTCACATCTAACATTCCAAGCTCGGAGGTTACAGCCATTTTGAAGGATCAAAGACACTCGAGGTGGATGGATCAAAACAGTTTCGCGATCTTCGACCTTCTGGAGACCGTTCCTCTCAAATACAAAATTACAAAAAACGATGCTCCTCCTATCCAAAATAGGGTGTACAAAACTTTCAAGCAGTTTGCTAAAGCAAGAAAGTTAAAAAATCTCTATACTCAGTCACACTGATTTCCCAAGAAGAGATCGTAATGATCGTACAAGAGAAAGTTGAAAGTTTTGTGCGAGCCCTACTTTCATGGGCGAAGGATAATACCAGAGACTTTCCCTGGCGAAAAACGAATGATCCATACAGAATTCTAATAGCTGAAATTATGTTACAAAGAACCAAAGCCGATCAGGTCGTCCCTTCCTTTGAGAATTTTGTTCTGAATTATCCGAATCCACAAGTTCTGGATAAAACTTCCTTAGAAGATGTTAGGAAGAGTATTCGATCTCTTGGGCTTGAGAAGAGGGCACAAGGGTTGAAACGCCTCGCGAAACAACTTGTTACCCATCACGGGGGAAAAATTCCCAACAATAAAAAGGAATTGCTCGGGCTATATGGGATCGGCAATTACATCGCTAATGCCGTTTTATGTCTCGCATATGGAGAAGATGTACCCCTTGTGGATGCAAATTTTGCCAGGGTTCTTAAACGTGTCTTTTCCTTGCAAACGAAAGAACCAGCACAAAAAGATAAACGTGTTTGGTTATTTGCCACGCGAATTATGCCCTATGCGAGGAGCCATTCCAGGGAGCTTAACCTTGCCATCATTGATTTGGCGAGCCTGATATGTACCCCTAAGAATCCAAAATGTGCCGAATGCCCCTTGAATAAAAATTGTGACTATGCACTGAGAACAGGTAAATCGTCAGGACTTTGCGCAAACCATTTGTAAAATGTAAATAATGTGCGGTAGAGGATGATTAATTCATTATTTATTGAAAACCTCACTGCGTGCCAAACTAATTATGTGACGCGTTTGACCTGAAAGTCACAGCCGCTTTCTTCCCGATTTCTTCGATTTCGTAATTGATAAGTTTAACTCTCTCAGTACTGGTCAGAGTTTTGTTTTGCAAGCCGATGACGTTTGCAGATATCGAATGATTCTTAGGAAATCGCTGGTTAACCAGTTGGATATACTTTTCAGCCTGCTCAACATCCTCGGCGTTCAGCTTGTCATTCTTGATTTCCATAATAAGAAAGTTCTTCTCATTCGAGTCGCACAGCAAAATGTCGACCTCTTCCTGGATATGTGGCGTTATTACAGCCTCCAAAGTGACGTTCTCGGCAACCTCATCAAAGGGGAAGTCAGCGTTGATCTCTTTGAAATCATCAATTATCCGTTGATGAAGGGGAGATCTGGGGTTCTTTAATGCACCGATAATATAGGCATAAAGCTCCGCCTCGTGCTCTACTTTTATCTGTCCAGTCTTGATGTACCTCGCGAAATGTCCCGATAAGAATTCATCATCCAATAATACGGAATCGGAGGGTAAAGCATGAGGGTCGTATTGGCGAAGTCTTTGGGCAACTGCTGCAGTAGGTCTCTCAACACCATTTGATAGAAGTCCCAGCAGGAACTTTACCTGACTATTCGAAATGGCGACGATGGATGACTTTCTGGCAGCCCCGATGTTCATGACAGATGGATGGCGAAAACCCCACAACCTGGGCTTATTGGGATCTATCTCAGAGAGAGCTTTGATTATTTCCAGATTGTTGTTCCTCCTGTAGGTCTTGTTTCGCAGGTCGTTGGGTATGGAAACGGGATTTCTGGTAAGACACTCAAATAGAAACCGAAAAGGAAGATATTGCCTACCCTGACGGCGAGGCAGATACGCCTTATCTTGGCAATGTAGAAGTAACAAAGGAACGTTATCCCGCTTCGAAACTCTGAATATGCCGTGAAACTCCTGCGCTCCAGGCGCATCTCCGCTGGTTCGATATAAGAAAATCAGATCTTCTGATCCGATGTTGTACAGGGAGGAGATGGCTCTCCACGCGGTAACTCTCAGATTGTCTATGGTAGTGCCTCCTTGACCTGGAAATCCGTACACTCCGTTCCTTACGCTTGCATCAAAGAGGCTGCTATCATTAATACAAACATGCCCCTGAATCCTCCCGTTTTCTTCAACTTTGGATATTATGGAGTCTATTTCTCCTTTTATGTTACCAATGGGAGCATGTGAGGCCATAATAGCGATATTCGGCCGCGTCCATAAGTTGCTTTGTGTACATAATGTACACTAATAATTTTATGCGCATGTAATTAACTTTTAACATATGAAAGGTCAAAAACCGACGGTAAGAGCCAGAGAACACCACGGCACAAAATCACTCAACCTAACGCTTCCAGCCGATCTATGTAGAAGATACGATGTGCAGGTTGGAGATGTTTTTGAGGTGTCGGTATCAGTCAGAAATGAGGGTTTAAAAATCATATACAGGCGCGTGTACGCACAACCCAGAACGTAACTCTATCGGGAGAAATAATCCATGTTGAGCTCCAAGGAAATAGAAGACCAAATAAAGGATTATTCTCTCAAATTCATTCCCGTCAGAGATCACAGGGTAGAATGGGAAATACGATTTCCGATGTTCGTTGATACATTCAACCTAATGGTAAAGGAGAACAACCAAATACCCTCACAGGACGATTTCGTGGAGAGGTATTTTCAGGATAACGCCGCCGAGTTGACCGATGTTCTTGCAGATCCAGAATTGAAAAAGGGATTGGAAGCCAGGTTAAGAAGAACATACCCTTCGTTCGTCAGAGACGTTCACTTTGGGGCGTTGCTCAGGGAACGAGGGTTGGATGTCTCCTACGATCAGGACCTGGATGTTTGTGCTGGTGTGGACCATATAATACGATACAAAGGGCTAACCTTTCATATCCACTGCTACGTCAGCACCAGAGCAGGACGAATGGGGAGAAGAATTAAGAACAAAAGACACGACTTTCGTGGGATTCACTTGGATATTGAGATGGACTTAGGAGCAGAATCAGCGAAATCGGTGGGAGATTTTTATCTGTACTCGGACGAACACGTAGACTATCTTATAGAATTGATGAAAGCCGAATCTGAACAGACAGAATGAGTCGATGCCTCGAAAATATAAATCAAGCATACTTAAGTAGCGTCGGACGTTTGATTTTCCCTTCAAGCGAATTTAGCATGTTTCTTGCAATCGCCTTTATGACGGGAACTGCAACGGAATTTGCAAACTGCTTATACGCTTGTGTGTCAGAGACAGGAATCTTAAAGGAATCAGGGAACCGCTGAAGTCTTGCAAACTCACGTGGTGTAAGTCGCCGCACTCCCTCATTATTCTTTTTTCCTAATGGGTCATCTCCTGGTTTCCAGCAGTCGGGCAACAGCTTGTCTTTAATGAGGTTTCTTTCTTTTCCCATTCCGCCTACAACTAAAGTTCTGGCAACTTCTGTCTCTGGATTTAGGATCCTGTATCCAAAGCCGTGCCCGAGCGATTCGTGTCTTTCTCTGTGCTTCTTTAGGCTGTCAAGATACTGCTGTCCGAGGTAGTACTTTGCTTCGACATTGGTTTCCAAGAAGTCCTTAAGTTTCGGTGGTTTTCCCCTTTGCTTAGGCCAATCGAACGCGACTGTTTTTTCTTTGAATCCAGCGATAAAGAATCTCGGCCTATTTTGCGGGACCCCAAAGTATTTGGCATTTAGAACCCTATGGTAAACGTTGTAATCCAGGTCATTTTCCAGAACATCCTTAACTATCGCCCAAGTTCTACCACGGTCATGGTCTTTGAAATATGGGACGTTTTCCAGGAGAAACGCTGCAGGCCTTCTAACGCTAAGGATTTTTACAATGGTGTAAAACAGCGTCCCTCTTGTTTTATCCTCAAATCCTATCTTCTCTCCAGCAATGGAAAATGGCTGGCACGGGAAACCTGCAAGCAGAATGTCATGCTCGGGAATCTGGGACAAATCCTTGATAACTTCATTTATGTCTCTATCATCTATGGCACCGAAATTCGCTCGGTACGTTTGGCAACATGCCTTGTCATTATCATTTGCATAAACAAACCTGATCCTCTCCTGAAAAGCTTGCTCGAATCCCAATCTTATTCCGCCAATACCAGCAAACAAATCAATGGCACGATAGATTTTCTCTGGCTTCGTTTGAAGCAGTCGGCTTTTTTGAACCTCGACCCTGAAGGCTCGTAAAACCTCATCCTTATCGTACCTGTACCGCCCCCCTATCTTGTAGTACGGGATTTTTCCTTCCTTGCGAAGATTCCAAAGAGTAGTTCTTGATATGCGCAGAAGTTCCAAAACTTCGGACTCAGTCAGCATCTCTCCAAAGCAGCTCCACAATACACGTGGGTTGAACAATATTTAACATTTTCGAACGTTTTTATGTCATGATAATGGTGAAAGTTTTTTATACTAAGAACTCCCAAAAAATCCCGATTACAGTTGGGTGCAAAGGAAAGAATGCTTCAGTTCCTCAAGTCAAGGGTAGGAGAGTTCATTTCTGTACGTGAACTGGGAAAGGTTGCCAGAATTGTTGATTATCCTCGGGGACTCAGAGCACTTCGTCAGGAAGGTTGGGACATAGAATTAAAGCGAGAAAAGGGTACTACTTGGTATCGTCTTAGGTCTCTTTCAAAGCGGGAGACAGGGAAAATAAGAAGGCGAATTGATAAGAAAACCCGATATAGAATATTGCGTAGAGATAATTCTACATGCCAAAGATGTGGAAGAACTCCTGCTGATGGTGTTCAATTAACTATTAATCACAAAATCCCTGTTGAGTGGGGAGGAACAAATGATGATCATAACCTCTGGACCCTGTGCCGTGAATGTAACGAAGGCAAGAAAGCGTATTTCAAAGAGTTTGACGTGCATACGATGAGAGAAATAACAGGTTTGCCTTCTGCCACAGCCCATCTCAGGGAATTCATTAGGCGAAACTATGAGAAACCTCTGCCTGTAAGCATGCTTAGTATAGTGGCGGGATCAAGAGATTGGACACGTCAAATCAGAAGATTTCGACAGCTTGGATATTTTGAATACGACTATGATCGAAGGAACGAGACATACACGTTTCGGCCTAAGTCATTAGCACCTAAGTGAATGTAGCATAAAGTCTGAATTCTTCGCACTGGTTTGACGCACCTATAAGGCCGAAGTAGGTGAGAAGCTCTTGATATAGCTGTTCGGTTTCGCTCTCGCCTAACAAAACACGCATATCGGTCAAGATATGCATTAGTATGGTTCTGCTCATTGAAACCACTGCCTTTGATGTTGGGTTTTTGTTCGTGGTATGGTGAATCACGCATATGCATATATGGTGTTTGTGTGGGCTGTGTGGGTCTGTTTTGCTTACTTTATTACTTTACTTACTTACTTTTGTTAGGGTGTGGTGTGGTTTATTGAATTTTGTGTCCAATAGCGTCTATTGGTAGGGCTATTGGAGAGGTTGGTTGAGTTCTTGTCGGATAGTCTCTGAGATGAACCAGTGTTTTGAGCCGATTTGTTGGTTGCCGAGTGGCTTATGGTTCGGCTCTGTTTTCTGGTTCGTCTGACTTGTCCGATAAGCCCTTAACTGCCTCTTGATGTAGGGTCGGTTGGTTTTCAGTAGTTGCCAGAACTGGTTGCGTTGGGGCTTCATTAAGTGGTCTTTGTGGCTGAATGGGAGAGCAAAATTCAATACCCCATAGGCTTCAGATAAAACGGTTACTGGTGTGATATATCTCCGCTTCTGTTTCAGTAAACGCTCTATCGCTCTGTCAATGGCGATTTCCCAGTGGTCTTTATTTCTGGGGTGCCCTCTATGTCCTTCATTGACGTAAAGCGAACCAATTGTGGCTTCATTGCTCGAAACCATCATTTTCTGTGATTCCCAAAGTTTATCTCTCATTTTAGACATATAAAGGTGTCTCCAAAAACCAACAATATGTCATATGTCATAAGTTTAAAAAGCCAATGCTGAAGTTGACAAAAGTAAAGAGAAACCTTTAAATATGACAATGGTTATAGTTTTAGTAGTGATTCCCAAGCCAAGCCCGACCACAGCCCCAAACTGTTTTTCCGCCGATATGACGGCTTGGCTCAACCAATTAGCCTCAGAAAACTCCCTATTTGCCAAACGGAACTCAAAAACAAAAGATTTATTAACTTTTATAACCTTATTATAAGGTAGAGGTGTTAGTTTGACGAAACTAAGAGAAGGCTTCACAACCTTAATGGTTAGGCGAAAGGATTTAGCGGAAATAAGGAAATATTGCAAACAACACAATGTTTTACCGTGGCAATTTATCGCTATGCTTATGGATTGTTATTATTCCCAAATTTTGAATTCTATGGCGTCTCTCGAATCGCTCAAGCAGTTTTTGAATCTTGAAGGCTACGAACTTGAGACAAGTTTTGAAGTTGAGCCGTGTTCTATCGCCAAACCAGTGCAAACCAGTGTTGAGTTGGCTCCGTTGGGTCTGGTAAGCGAAAAGCAACTCACAATTGAGTCAGAGCCATTAGGTCTGGTAAGCGAGAAGGTAATTTCGATACCAGTTGAAATTCCAAAGGTGAAACAACAATGAGTAATGAGATAGAGGCATATAAACAGAAAATAAAGCAATTGGAAAAAGAAATTGCGGATAGAGACACACAACTCGATTCCTATGCTGAACAGCTTGGCGATTTGGAAAATGATTTGGAACTTCGCAAGGGTCAGTTGGAGAACATCGCAAGAGCCGAACTGGAACGCCAAGTTGAATTAATGTGCGATGAGGCAAGGGCTTCGGGCGTGTCAGAGGATAAAATCAGTGAAATGAAGCAAACGGTTAATTCGCCCGAAAAGCTGGAATTTGCCAAGAAAATGCTGGGTTTAACGCTCCAGAAAGGAACGGCAACGGGGCAAGTATCGCTCCCGCCCCCCGCACGAGGAAACCCTACAGAGGATGAAGTTATGAGATTTATAGACAACCTTTATAGGCAAATCCGAGACGAGGAAATGAGGGTCAAAATGGGTCGTGGCGACATAAAGAAACTTGAAATGTTAATGGAACAGAAAAAGGGCTTGTTCAAAGCGTGGCTGGATAAATGGTCTGAAATGACGCCAGAAGGCAGACGTAAGTTGATTAGTTTCCCCGCTACATGGCGTTGTGGACACTGCAAAATCATGAATTTTGGAGTCAACAAGTGCATAAAGTGTGGATATCCGAACCCCAGCAGTTTTCCTCAGATATAGGGTGATTTAGAAGAATGGCTACTGAAGAGAAGAGCGTTTATGCAGTGGCTTTTGACAGTGGATACAAGCAAGCAAAAATTGATTTGAAGGCAGAGACCGAGAAGGCGATTCAACAAGGCACGTCAGAGAAGTTAGCCGAAATTGCTGAGATGAAGCAAAAACTGCAACAAACCATAATTGAAGCCGTTGAGTTGGAGAAGGAAAATTTGAGGCGTTATTACGAGCAGAAAATCGGAGAAGCCATGCAACAAGGTTCTAAGAGTGGCAAAAGTGAGGGATATGTTGAGGGGTATAAGAATGGGCGTGACACTGCAAACCGAGAGTGGGGAGAGCGAATCAAAATCTACAATGCCAATATCCAGAAAGTTTTGGGCGAAGTTTACCGATTATTGCATGATTTAAAAATTCAAACTTAATGGGGGTGAAAAAGCCATGGCAGTATTAGTTACGGAGCCAACTGGTAGCGTTAGCGGGAACTTCGTTATAGCCACAGTGAAGGGCACACACCAAGAAGTCGTTGATGATTTGAATACTCGAAAAGCGAATCGGGCGTTCATTGTTCTCGGATTCACGAGTGACCAGACCAACGCAACAGCACTGGTTGCTTATATTAAACCATAGGGTGATTGAAAATTTGACCAGATGCTACGACTTTTACATGGTTTATGAACGAAGCCCGCTCATATGTGCTGAAAAGACAGAGCGTGTAATGCAGTATATTGGACGATATAAGAGACTCATGCAAAACAAGGGCGTAAAGTTTGACGGAACCCCAGAAGACCGTGAATTGTTTAAACGGTTAGAACAAGAGATAGGCAGAGAGTATGCCACACGAACGAAAGTTCGTCCAATACCCCGTTGGGGAATTTGCGGGAACCCAACCAAGAAGCATGTCGAATTATGTGTTGACAAGGCGTTGGTTGAGCAAGCCAAAACTGTGTTCAAATCGAAAGGTTACTTGTTACTAATTGACTATCTGGAAAACATACTTGAACAAGGTTTGCGGTCAGAATTAAAAAGTTAAAAAGAGGTGAAAAAGTTGGCGAAAAAAGAACTACCGTTCGAAGTTGAAGACATTACCAAGCAAACCACGAAGGCTGAGACCAAAACGCCCGCTGGGGAATATTGGATATAGAGTTATGGCAAGACCATACTCGTCTAAGTCCTTGCAGTGGCGTTGACCGTCTTATTCCGATAGGGTCTAAATGCGATAAGTGTGGCAGAGAAAATCCCGCTACCAGCAAGGCGTTTGAGTCGAGATGGTATTAGGCTAATGCTAAGGGACAGACAACTGGGTGGCTCTGTCCCGAACCAACTTAGGCAAGTGCATGGCTCCTAAAACCCAAACCACTGAAAGACCCACTTCAAAATTATCACTTACTGGGCAAGGTCGGAACTTCAAATTCCATTCCGAGGGGACGACCATGCATTGCCTAAGCCTCAATTAAAGTGGTGAATTAAATGCCGTGTAAAACAAAGACTAAACCGAGAATTTGCCCCCGTTGTGGAAAATTAAGCAGTTACGTTAATGTTTTGGGCTTGTGTAGCGACTGCAATTTTGATGTGGCTCCAACTGACAAATGGGTGATAACCGAGGAAAAAGGCAAATTAATTGCCACGAACGAAAGGACTGGAGAACGAGAAATCTATTGAGAATTCGGATTACGAAAAACATTTCGAGAAAAATTGCAAATCAATGGCAAAAAATAGAGATTTCTCTTGAATCAGACGAGATTTCAGCAAGCCAAGTTTATGCTGTCAAGAACCAGTTAAGCAACGCCATTGACAAAATGTTACATGAGGAAATCGAGAGGATTAGAAGATGAAGGAAGTTGAAAAGAGCGAAGTGAGAAAAGCCATTCGAGAGTTACGCAAGATGATGAGAGAGATTTATCGAAGCCGAGAACTAACGAATTATGTGGTGAATGAACTCTCGAAGCGAAAAAGAGACAGACCCTTTTTGGCTTTTGTTTTGTCTTGTCTCAAGGAACTTGCTTTTCAAGAGTTAGGTAAAGACCCCGCAATTAAAAAGTTAGTAGAGTGGCAACTTAAAAAGGACACGATTTTGACGAAAATAAAGGATGTAAAATTTAACGAGGACGGCTCCGTTAACATAACTTTCGAATCACGAAAACTGGTGAGGTGTTATGGCGACAAAAAAGTATCGTAGTGTAACTATTGGCAAAAAAAAGTATAAGATAAGCGATGAGGAACTGGAGCAACTTGAGGCATATGCGAAGGCACAAGAGTGGCTGAAATTAACTGAGGACTTAATAGAGTTAGATAAGTCCGTAAAAGAAAACCCAGAAGTGCTCAAATGGGTTCAAGAGATGAAGCAAAAGGGAATTTATGTGGTCTCGATTTATGGGTTCAAAATTGGTGAAGACGGAAAACTCGAAGTCGTCTTTAATGCTTACGAAGGGTTGGAACCAGAGGACGAAAAAGAAACTTGATAATTTTTAAGTCACCATATGAAACGGAGCAAGATTATTGGGAGCGTGTTAAGCGAATCAAGGAGAAGTTAAAAAATGAAAAAGATTAAGATTAAGAATTATATAGATTTTAAACGGCTTTTCAGCGACATTTTGAGCGGTATTGTTGAAATCGTTGTTTTCGTGGTTTTGCTAAAAATTTTGGGAGCGCTATAATTTGCCATACAGAGACATAATGAGGCGAAGGCGCACACAGAAGGAGTGGCGGGATAGAAGGCGCCAACTAATGATGAGTGAGCGCTCGATACCGCAACAAGAGCTTTCGCCAGACAAAACCGATAGACCAGTGTCAGAAATCAAAGTCGGAATGCTCACAAAAGAACATCAAGCTGGGTTACACAGCAGAATCAAACATTTGCAGAGAGTAGAGGCTGGCGACATTGCTTGTCCACTGTGTCAACGAGAAATCGAGGAACTTATGCTTCAAACTTTCGGAAACAGCCAAATAGACGAACTGAGGCGCCAACAAACACAAAAAGCGTGCGATGAAGCAACCAAACGATTCGCCCAATCCTTCTGCACTGTATGCCATAACTCACCATGCACTTGTTTCAGACGACAACCACATTTCACCAATTCGACAACTTCCCATCATTAAACCCCCAACAACAAACATGGATTTCACGAAGTCGTCTCGAAGGCAATTTGGCAGACGGTAGAGGAGCTAATTACCTATTTAACATCCACAAACATCCACTTTTGCGCCATACTTGATAGTCTCACCACAACTATGCGTGATACTGAGCCAATTAAGGCGTTTTCTAAATAACTTCTCCCGTGTCAATTAGAACTAAAGGATAGCATATACCAGTATAGATATGTTTTGCTATCCTTATGCTTGCCTTTTGTATACTTGTTAACTGTTTACAAGGCTGGTTGCTGGTTGTGGTTTGTTGATGTTGGAAAAGAAGTTGTTTAGAAATAAAAAAGAGAGGGTTTTGGGGTTAATCTTGGAATTTGGCTTCGAGCTTTTTGAGCAGTGGCTCGTATTTGGTGAGCCATTTGTCGACAGTTGCATGATGCTTTTGTTGGGTTTCTTTAAGCTGGGCTTCGAGCGTTTCAATTCGGTTCATCAAGGCACTAACTTGCTGTGTCAACATTGATAGTTCGTCTCTGTTTTTTTCCGATAAGATGTTCCCGTTGATGCGTGTAACCGTCTGCAGTTTCTCGAAGGCACTCCGCACGTCAATACCGCTTAGATAAGGTATCATGTCTCGTTTAACCGCTTTTCCAGTCATTAACTTCAGTATGTCTCCGTCAATGCCTAAGTTTTTGCCTTGCGACAGAATATAGTCTCTGAAACAATAGAGTGATAGACTGTAAGGCTTCGTTTCGACACCGCATTCGTTGGCAAGTTCCTTAAGTCTCCTATTGATTGTGTCCTCGCTTATGTGTCCGCCATTTGTTGATTGCCACAGCCAATGTTTCGGCTTGAACACTTCTAAATATTGTTTAAGCAGTTCCACTGTGTCGGCACTGAGGCAAGTTTTAGCCATCTCCCTTTCTTTATGGGTTATGCGTTTCCATTCAATCGGTGGCATTTGGTTTAGGCTTGGCAATTCATCTACTCGAATCGTTACGAAGTCCTTGTCTCGCCAACCTAAATCATTCAACATGGAAATGATGCACTTCATTTTTAGCTCTCGTTCCCGCCAAAACATTTTCCGAACATCATCTGGTTTCAACGGATACCTACTCATGCTGTAACCCTTAAAGCCCTCAGAAATTGGTGAACCGCTTCGCAACCGTATTTCCATGCGGTAATAGCTGAATAATGCCATGATTCCCTTACAAAAATTACTTGCTGTGCTCGATTTTAACCCTTTATCCGTCATGGTCTTATGGAAGCGTTCAAGCAAATTTTCGTACTTGTCCGCTCTCTGCATAGCTTCAATAGGCGACTCATTCGGCTTGGGCGTTAAGTCCTCTTTCCTCTCTGCGAGTATCGCATCCACGTCTTTTTGAAGCCACTGAGTGAACGCCTCGATACCTCTCTTGTACTGCCGAACCGTGTTTGGATTGCTGAACCTTGCGAGAAATTGTTCCACTGACGATTCACCATTCATTGTCTATTTCCACTCTCCTTTAAAGTTACCGTTGCTCTACAACCACTTTCATCGTGTGGATGTATGCCAATTTGAGACAATGTTAATGCGGGATTCTGTCTAGTCTCCCCCTCCCCCCGGTATAGAGGTCTACAAAAATTTCTTCACAAAAATAACAATGCAAACTTGCAACCTTCCCCTTCTATAGACTAGACAAAAATTTTCCAAAATCAGAACCTATAGTTCCGATCATCCCCCACTTTTACCTACTTTCCAACAGACAAAAAACATAAATCAAACCATCCACCATGAAGATCACGGGCAAACCCATGCACCCATACTTCAGCGTTTTCAAAGACGAAACCAAACTAGACATCAACTACGTGCCACCACGCCTTCCCCATCGCGAACTTCAACTCAACCTATTGAACCAGTTTTTCCGCTTCGCCATCGAAAGCCCAGGCAAAATGACCCAACGAGTTCTAATTTCTGGAAAAATCGGAACAGGAAAAACCGTTCTTTCCCAACACTTCGGGCTAAACATAACGAAAGAAGCGAAAGAAAGAGGAATTAACCTCCACTACATTCACGTCAACTGTCGCGAATGCAAAGGAAGCCTCTTCATGATCCTCCAACGAACCGTCTTAACCTTCTATCCCCATTTTCCCCGACGTGGCTACTCAGCAGAGGAACTCTTACAAATGCTTATACAAGTCCTCGATGAACAAAACGCCTACCTCATCTTAGCGATAGACGAGCTGGAGGCCCTCATTCGTAGCGAGGGATCTGACCCGCTATACAACCTTACCCGCATTCAGGAAGACCGCATCAAGGCTCCTCAAAGGCTCTCCATCGTTTGCGTCCTTCGCGAACCCGAATATCTAGACATGTTGGATTCCAGCACACGAAGCACTCTTCAACGCAACATTATTCATCTGGAGCAATACTCAAAGCCTCAACTTCGAGACATCCTAAACGACCGAGTGTCCCTTGCCTTCCGACACGGAACCGTTTCTGCACAAATCATAGACCTCATCGCCGAGTTAGCATCCTTAGAAGAGGGTGATGCACGCTACGCGATTGAGCTTCTATGGCGAGCTGGCAAGTACGCTGACGCTTCAGCATCACCGGAAGTTTTGCCTGAAAATGTTCGAAAAGCAGCGGTTAGTGTTTACCCTGTTGTTCGTAAAGATATGATTTCCTCCCTCGACCTCCATGAGAAACTGTTTCTTCTTGGCATCGCGAGATGTTTCAAGCAAACTGAAGCGGCTTATATATCCATGGGTGAGGCTGAAGAAACCTATGCGATTGTTTGTGAAGAACATGGCGAGAAAAAACGAGGTCATACCCAGCTTTGGAAATACTTAAAGGAACTTTCTGCCTTGGGCATAATTAAGACCGAGCCTTCCAGTGTTGGACAGCGGGGGAAGACCACACGTATTAGTTTACTGAGGGTTCCAGCCTCTGACCTAGAGCAAGAAGTGAGTAAAGTTCTTTACTTAAAGAGGACGTAGAGGAGTCTTTATGCCAATTGAGGACGTTTTCTCCTCCAGAGGACGGGTAAAAATTCTTCGAATTCTTGCAGAAATCGGAGAGCTAAATATTTCAGAAATCGCTCGACGAGCCGGGCTCAATTATACTACTGCAAATCAGCACTTGGAGGCTCTTGAAAACTCCGGTCTGGTTCGTCATAAAAAATTCGGAAGGATTCGCATCTTCTGCTTTAATGAAGAAAACCCTCGAGCGGAGATCATTAAAAGGCTCATAGACCTTTGGACAACAAATAAATCCAGATAAAATTATGAATACATAATGTGGGTGATTATTTTATGTCGATGGTTGATGTGACGGCGAAGCCAGAGGTTTATCGGGAAGCGACGGCGAAAGGATTAATCAAATTAAAGCCTGAAACCGTAAAAATGATTAAAGAGGGAAAGGTTGAGAAAGGCGACCCTCTTTCTATGGCAAAGATTGCTGGAATATTGGCAGCGAAAAACACCAGTTCCTTAATTCCCTTGTGTCATCCTCTTCCGTTAACCAGCGTAGAATTGAGCATAGGCATCACTGATGAATCTACGGTAGAGGCAGAGGCAACCGTTAAGACTAGGGCGCAAACTGGAGTGGAGATGGAGGCTCTTACTGCCGTTTCGATAGCGTTGTTGACGGTATGGGATATGACGAAGCAGTATGAGAAGGATGTGCGTGGGCAGTATCCACACACGGTAATTCGGGACATAAGGGTTGTGCGCAAGGTGAAGGGGTGAGAAGAAGTTTTTTGTGGTGGGCTATAGGGGTATATTAAGCGAATGAAACAAATGCTGGATTTGGAAAGGTTTTTGGGGCTGTGTATCAGTGGTGGTTTGTTGAGTGAGCGGTTCTGAATCGGTTCGTAGGCATAAGGCTGAGGCTCCTTCGAGCTTATGTTTTGCGGTGATTGTGGTTAGTACGTCTCGTTTTCGGGATTGGGAAGCGGAAAAGCGGGTTGCTGATCCTTCTGGCGATTTGATTGTGCAAATGTTGCAGGGGCATGGTCATACGGTCGTTTCAAGGAGGATTGTGTCTGACGATAGCTCCATGATTGGGCAGTCTGTGAAGGAAGCGTTAAAATCGAAGGATGTTGATGCGATCATTACTTGCGGTGGGACGGGAATTACTCCTACGGATGTCACCATTGAGGCAGTTGCGCCGTTGTTGAAAAAAGAACTCCCCGGCTTCGGTGAAGTTTTTAGGCGTATTAGTTATGAGATGGTTGGTTCGGCAGCGATTCTTACGCGGGCGATTGCTGGTATATCAAGGGGAAAGGCGATTTTTTGTATTCCGGGTTCTCCTCAGGCTGTGGCTTTGGCGGTTGAAAAGCTTATATTGCCTGAGGCGGGGCACATTATCAAGCATGCTCGTGAGAGATAGTGGTTTTATGTTGTATGATAATTTTGGGCGTCCTGTTTTGAATTTGCGGATTTCGCTTACGCAGCGATGTAATTATCGTTGTCCTTATTGTCATAGGGAGGGTGAGGCATCTTCTCCTTTGACGGAGTTGTCTTTGGATGAGGTGGTTCGTATCGTTCGGATAGCTGTTTCGTTGGGTATTTCTCGTGTGAAGTTGACGGGGGGTGAGCCGCTTCTTCGCTCGGATATTTTGGAGGTGGTGAAGGAAATTGCTGAGCTTAGGGGTTTAAGGGATTTGTCGATGACTACAAATGGAACCCTTTTATCGTCGTTGGCAAGGGAGCTTCGCAAGAATGGTTTGACGAGGGTGAATGTGAATTTTCCTACGTTGGATGCTGGAATACATTGGGAGTTAACGGGTGGAAACCTGAAGGATGCGTTAGATGGAATTGGGGCGGCTGTGAAGGCTGGTTTGTATCCAGTGAAGTTGAATATGTTGGTTTTGCAGGGTGTGAACGAGAAGGAGATTTTTAGGATGATAGGTTTTGCGAGGCGTAGTGAGACGATTTTGCAGTTGATCGAGTTGGAGCCGGTGAATGTGGACGCATTCTACTACTTGCGGTATCATTATGCTTTAGACGATGTTGAGGCTAAGTTGGGTAAGCAGGCTTTGCAGGTGAGGACTCGTGGGGACATGCAGAACCGTAGGGTGTATTTTTTGCCTGGTGTGAAGGTGGAGGTGGTTCGTCCCATTGAAAATACGGAGTTTTGTGGTCGTTGTACTCGTTTGCGTGTGACGAGTGACGGGAGGTTAAAGCCTTGTTTGATGAGGAATGATAATTTGGTGGATGTGCTTACGCCCATGCGAAATGGCGCTGATGATGAGGAGTTGAAGCAGCTTTTTATGGAAGCGGTGAGGAGGAGAGAACCCTATTATAGGGTGTTGAACGTGAACTAGACTTTGTTGTGTTGTTTCTTTTGTGGATAAATTTTTGTGGACCCCTATACCGGGGGAGGGTGAACAAATTTCTGAATAAATACCGAATAAATTCCTAATTTATTCATTATCAACCTTTCATGTTGGAAGGAAATTTTGGTAAAGGTCTTTGCACTGGTTTTGGTCCGGGTAGTGACTTATACCATTTACCATTTAAAATTGCTTATACTTCGATCCAACTTAAAAACAGAATTATTAACGGAGTGTAGCTAAACGGTAGGGTAAAAAGGAAGAGCATCAAACTTTCCAAAGCTAATTACTCCTCAGACTCTCATGGCCGGTCTCTTGTCGACATTCGACGATACTGAATATTTCATGGTTCACCTTTAGTCTTTAAACCACTTGATCCAAGTTAAGGTTCTTATAATGACGAGTTTGGGTCTATCCTTAAGAATTCTATAAAACAAGCTGTAAAGTCCAATACTAAGTGAGATAACAGCAAGGGCAAATGAGGCTAAAGTTAGTGGTTCCATCTCTGAATATAAGTTTATGAAAGCTCTCCTCTTAACCTCTTCTCCTCAGTCGAATTACAGTCCTGTTTTGGCGATGATAATTAAAGCCTAGTCTACTCTTACTGTATGGTTAGCGCGCGTTAGTAAGCTGGCGGGGAGGCCGTTTGCTGGAAGATCCTCATCCTCTCAACAAATACTCCGTAGAGACCTTTACGGCTCGGCTGTACGCCCATCTCCGCCAGCTTATATGGGTGAAGAAATGCCTCCATAAGCGTGTGTCAACCCTCCTAAAGTTCATTTAAATCGCCCTTATTCTGGGAAGGATTGGGCTACCTATTTAAGTAGCTCGATGTCGGTAATCGTGCCCACTAAAAATAGGGCACCAAATAGAATAAAGATAGTAGCAGCACCCCCTCTTATGTATCGGCTTGGCACGAGCTTAAGAAGGACCGCGCCTATGGTTACGCCGATTCCAGTTATGACTAAAAAGGCGAGCATTACACCAGTGAAAACCGACACTGCGGCGGTGTATTTTGCGGCTAACGCCATAACGGTGAATTGTGTCTTATCTCCCAACTCCATTAGAGTTATGATCAGGAAAGATGAGGCTATGGGAAACCTGCGTTCCTTAACTCTAACTTCTTTGACCTCCTTCGAAAGCAGGGTATAGATTCCGAATAGAATGAAAGCAATGCCAGATCCGACCCCTATCCAAAACATTGGAAGAAAGACCGCTAAAGCTTCGCCGATCAACACGCTAATGCCATCCACCAAAGTAAATGCAAGAAGGGCTCCTATAAACACGGAAATCGGTTTATGTCTTGAAGATAAAGCGATGGCGGCGAGTTGTGTTTTATCCCCAAACTCTGCAAGGGCAACAATTCCAAATGATGATAGAAGGGGTATCAGATCCATGTAAGAAAGGTGAAAGATTGATATATTAAAGAATTTTCATTAGTCGTTTAAACTAATTGAAACTCTCTTACCCGCCTCCTTAATCGCTGGACCTAATACCAGTGTCATCTCCACCACGGCGGATATCCTGACTATAGCGGGAATGCCATGTGACCGGAGGCTCAGACGTCGGCTAAGCAGGCTACGCAACTCGCGTTTTTGAAGGAGCAGGTTAAGCGATTTATCCAACGACAAAGAACCTTCAGCATCGTTCTGAGCCCAGAGGAGAGTTAAGCATGAAACGGTTTCAGCAGATCTTGAGCAAGGAACGATGATATGAAAAAGATGCTGGAAAAACGAAATATCGGGTTAGAGGGGATTATGTTTATAAAAGGTAACTTGTTAAAATTTAATGACGGGAGCGGATGCTGTAAGTTTAGCTGGAATTGCATATTCTTAACTTGGCGGATGGTCGTATGGTTCCCATCCCTTGGAGCTACGTGAAATCTTGGGGGTGCATCGCTTGCGGCATTTGTTGTAAGGGATTTGACGTAGTCCTCGGGTTTAATGAGTGGGTAAACATCGTTAGGACGTACGGGGCAGGAGTTACCGAGCCCGGCATAAGCAAGCTTTACTTAAAAAGAAGGGGCGACGGAACCTGCCTCTTCCTATACCAGCTTTTCGACGTATGGCTCTGCGGATTACAACACATGAAGCCCAGGGCATGCATGCTCTGGCCCTTTAAAATCCATGACAAACCCAAGTTTGGTAGACCTAACGAAGCCGCATACAATTATAGGGATAGGAAACTCTTCATTTATGTAGAACCATCGTGCATAGGAATACGATGGGGAACCCCTACACCAGAACTCGTGCATAAGACTATACCAGAACTTATTGAAATCGCCCTAGGGCTGCGGGAAAAACAGTATTATAGCACTGCAAACTTGAATAATTTTTATCCTTATAGCGTAAGACTCACGCGTAAAAAGCAACAGTTAATTTAATTTTGGCCGGTTTGAACTGAATCGAAAAAGGTGTTGACGAGATGCTCAAGTGTCTCGTGTCAAGGGCATACTAGTCACTCTCATTTTTAAAGCCTAAAGTTTTAATTTAAGAATCATATTTCCTTTTGAATCTCTTAATTCTTTCAGCTCAGCACTACCTTTTTGGAAGCTCGAACACTTTAGGTTTTTGCGTCGCTTTTGTACAGTCATCGCTATTATACATTCTAAACACAAGATTTTTCCTCATACTTCTGCCTAAAAATTCCTGCTTGTTTTGAAAACCTCAGCAGTCAGTTCTACTATTTTAAACCTGAATTTACTAACTGTGTAACATCGCAATCTACTTTTGCTTTGGCGAAGCAGGCTAAAAATTCGGAAGCTTCCCGTTTTATAAAGAAGCGATTTCCAACCCGCTTTCAGCTAAACCTGACCTCCCCCTATAGATAATCAAAATTTTCCATTACAACAATAAGAACGCTGAAGCAATAGAACTCCCACTAACCGATAACTGACAATTTAAATCTTGAAGCAAAGGAGACGAAAACCAAGGCTATCTTCCCAAGACTTTCCTCGCCGCTATCTCGATATCCTCTTCCTTCACTGTCTTTCTTCCAGCATGCATAGCATAGTCAATAGCTTCCTTCGCAATTTTCACACCAACATCCTCGAGCACCTTCGCCAACTCCTTCGCGGCGGTCTCACTCACTCTATCCGCACCCGCCTTCTTACAGATTCTATGCATAGGCGCTACAGCCAACTCAGGATTCACCATACAAGCTCCTCCGTAGCCTCTTTTTTTCTTTGAGCCAGTATTTAATCTTTTTGCAACCTATAAGAAACGTTTTTGTCAAATAATTATTTTAAGGCTTGAAGAGTGTTGTGTTATTCTAAACAGAAACAACAGAATCTGCTTGTTCGCTCCGCAACATTTATGCGTAAAATAGGCGCTCGTTTGTTTAGTTAAAATTATTGGCTGTTTTGACTTGGAAGTTTACGTTTGCAAAACGTGCATTTAGGGTACGAAGCGAACAAGCCCATTTTAGGCTTGTTTTAGTTGCGACGATGTAGAAGGTTGCGAGCCTTATCAATGTGCTGTCAAAGTTTCAAACAGCAGTAGCTAAGCATTGATTCTCGTAGCAAAGGGAAGCTATAAAACAGAGTCACGAGTATTATGGGGAATCGAGGACCATTATGAAACTCGTTGATGCCCACATCCACCTCTCCGATCCTGAATATAATCAGAAAGTCAACAAAATCATAGAAGATGCAAAGCGCTCCAATGTCGTTGCCATTGTTTCTAACTCCATGAACCTCCAAACCAGTCTCCTCAGCCTTCAATTGGCCAAAGAACACTCAGGTCTTGTTTACGCCGCTATAGGAATACACCCTTGGAGCATTGGGCGCCTATCCTCCAATGAGGTACAAGACACCGTAGATCTAATTTTGCAACATGGAACCCATGATGAAAAGTTGGTTGCGGTAGGAGAGATCGGCTTAGATTATCAATATGTAACGAGTCAAGAACTTCAGAATCTACAACGCAAAGTTTTCGATGAAATGCTTCGTGCCGCTGAAAAGTTGTCGTTACCCGTGATCATTCACTCAAGAGGAACCGCTGCGGAAATATTGAGTCTGTTTCCCTCATACAGCGTGAAGGGAGTTCTCTTCCACTGGTTCAGCGGCTCTAAGGAGCTGCTGCATCAAATCATAGACCGTGGATATTACATCTCGGAAGGTCCACCATCAGTATACTCGAGCAGAATCCAAGAGATCATTAAGCAGACGCCTCTAACAAATTTATTAACCGAAACCGATGGACCAGTTCATTTTTGGGGCCCATTTAAAGGCGAGATAACCACTCCCTCTTTTCTTCCTCTGGTTCTGAAGGTCGTAGCCCGGTTAAAAAAGACAAAAAAGGTTGACGTGGCCAATCAAATTCTTCAGAACTTCAGCAACCTCTTTAAAATAAGTAATGGTTATGGAGGCGCAAGTAATAAAAGGCGCGGAAAAATGCAAGATTAATATCGATGAACATCAGTTATGAGGCAAGAGAATAGCTTAAACACGGAGGGCAAGCGAGAGTTTGGGTAAGGTACGTCCGGATCAAGTGAAAAAGATTGCCCGAGAGCTGGTGAGGCGATACCCTGACAAATTCACGCTGGATTTTGAAAACAACAAAAAACTTGTCGAGTCGCTCACCAAAGTCTCTTCAACAAGGTTAAGAAATCAAATAGCGGGGTACATAACTCGATTACTGACTCTTATGCAAGCCGCAGAAACGGCAGAAACTGCCGAAACAGAAGAAACAGAGTAACGCTCTCTTAAGGCTAAAAATTAAAATTTATATTACCTTCTATCTACCTAATTTCGAGGTGAAAGTTGTTGCTGGATGTGGTATCGTTAGGTGAACCAATGGTAGAATTCTGCGCCACTACTGTTGGATACTTAAAGGATGTTCCTTTGTTTGAGAGAGGCTGGGGTGGCGACACGTCGAATGCTCTTGTTGCGGTGGCAAGGTTAGGCAAGAGGGCGGGGTATATTACGAGGGTTGGCGACGACGAGTTTGGTAAGTGTTTCTTGGAGATGTGGCAGCGGGAAGGTATTGATACGTCTCAGGTGATTGTTGAGGAAGGCGGGTTTACAGCAGTCTATTTCATCACGCTAGTTGATGGCGGAAAGCATGAGTTCACGTATTACCGAGGAAACTCCGCTGCCAGTCATCTCTCACCCAACGACGTGAACCCCGAGTACATTGAGCAAACAAAAATTTTCCATTCGAGTGGAATTTCCCAAGCGATTAGCCAATCTTGTAGGGAAGCGGTATTTAAGGCCGCGGAAACGGCCAAAAAATCGAACATTCTCTTCTCTTATGACCCAAACGTTAGGCTGAAGTTATGGCCAGTTAGCACAGCGCGATCCGTGATTAACTACACGTTAGAACTTGCCGATGTTGTCATGCCAAGTTTGGAAGACGCTAAGTTCATCACGGGCTTTGACTTACCGGACAAAGCCGCTGAGGCAATACTAAAACGTGGTCCAAAGATAGTGGTTATCAAACTTGGAGCTCAGGGATGCTTCGTCGCAACAGAAGAAGAGAAGATATTTGCGCAAGCCTTTCGAATGGACAACATTGTTGACACAACAGGAGCAGGAGACGCTTTCACTGGCGCTTTCCTCGTAGGGCTTCTGGAAGGCTGGGATCTCGCGAAAGTGGCTAGGTTTGCAAACGCTGCAGCAGCTTTGAAGACTCTCGGTAGAGGTGCTGTAGCGCCCATCCCGACACGGAAAAGGGTGGATGAATATTTATCCTCTGCAAGTAAGCCAAGTAAGCTATCTTAACCTTATGTTCAGACATATTTCCTGTTAACTTTTATCTTTTAAAAATTTAAATCTCTCTTGTTTATTCACAAGTATAAACAACGATGTTTGCAGGAAGGAGACGAGTTCGGTGGCGATGATGAATAATTATCGGAAGGGTTGGGCTCTTCGCTATATTAGGGAAGCAAAAGCGGAATTGATCGCAGCTCAAAAAACACCGTACATGGCTTCAGGCTTAATTTTAGAAGCTATGAGAAAGGCTCAAGCAGCCATTTACTACAGCTTAGGCGATCCTGCTTTTATTGAGGCAGCCGTACGCCAAACCGACCATACAAAGCAGTTTATAGAAGACCCGATTTTGAGGTGTCTAGTTGAAGTTGAACGAACGGTGCGACAAGTCGCACAAGCACCAGAGGCGGATCGTGAAAAGGCGATCAAACAAGCGGACGATCTCATTCAAATCGCGTCAGGTATAGTGGAGCTTTTCACGGGTGAAAAGGCTTAGTTAAATGGATAAAACCAACCGTTTACATACCTAATGGTGGAAAAGTGTCCTATTCCTACGTTGTCTCGCATGAAAAATTGAGCCTTTACATTACCCTACTCGACATAAACGACCTTCATCTACATGAGGAGATCCTTCCTGATATTCTTAGTCAGCTTGCAAGATCCATCGAGCTGGACGGATGCCTTAATCATCCCGTCATTGCGGATAAGAAATCCTTTGTAGTTCTAGACGGGATGCATAGGGTGGCCGCCTTAGAAAAGCTGGGGTGCAAATGGGTTCCTGTTTGCTTGGTGGACTACAAAAATCCCGCGATCACGGTTGGTTGTTGGTACCGGGCGATAAAGGGAGATAATGCATTAGAGAGTATCGTCACCCAAGCTAGGCAAGCAAGCCTCACCGTCGAGGAGGTTAAAAATATTGATGATACAAAGGTTGGTGTCTCACCCATCGTCGCCGCTGTAAAGAATCGGAGAAAATCCTTTCTCGTTTGTTCCTCTTTTCGAAGCCTCAAAGAAGCTTATGATCTTATCAAGCAGATCGAAGAGGGTTTAAGAAAGCTCAGCTTTGAGGTGTGGTATGAAACAGAGCTGGACGCACTTAAGAAGTTGCGGGAGCATAAGGTGGATGTCGTGCTTTTAACTCCGAAACTGAGCAAAAGTTCTATAATCAACACCGCGCTCTCAGGAAGAGTTTTTTCACATAAAGCAACAAGGCATGTCATTCCCGCGAGACCATTGTATCTTAACGTTCCCTTAAGTCTCCTTCGTAGCAGTGAAAAAACTCTCGATGAAGTAAACAGCGAGTTGAAGCGACTGCTTCAAAAAAGGCGTTTAAAGCATGTTGCTGCAGGAAGCATCCTCAACGGAAGACGATACGAAGAAGACCTTTACCTCTTTGAGGAATAAGCATGGTTATCAACATAAAGGTGAGACCCCTAGGGGTTTTCCGAGGGCTCTTTGGAAAAAGTCGGCTCCTCGTGAAAATGGGGGAACCGACATCCGTGAGGAAAACGATTCAGAAACTTGCCGAATCGCTTCCCCTCCAATTTAAGCATGTGCTAATCGACCCGGAGCTTAACGACCCGCGGCCAAATGCCCTCATTCTCGTGAACGGAAAGGAGATTAATGTTTTGGCGGGACTTGAAACCGAGGTTGACGAAGGAGATGAAATCATCCTCATTCCCGTGTCGCATGGTGGCTAACTCCCTGGCGCACAATAACTTACTTTATCGAAAATTTTAAGCCGTTTAACATGCGACGTACATTTGAGCGAGGGCGAGAGTTTGGGTGCAAAATTAATGAATGAAGTGAGAGATGAGGTGGTGGATCTTCTCAGCGACTTGATTAGAATCAACACCACGAATCCTCCCGGGAATGAAACCCCGGCGGCGAAATTCTTGGCTGAAAAACTGGGTGAGGACGGTCTGGAATGTGATGTTGTTGAGTCGAGTGAGGGGAGGGGCAGCGTGATCACGCGCATTAAGAGTAAGGATGGAAAGCGGAGCCTCCTCCTTCTGTCTCATCTAGATGTAGTGCCAGCCACGCCAAAAGAGTGGAGCGTCGACCCGTTTTCTGGCATGATTAAAGACGGTTTTGTTTGGGGTAGGGGGGCGCTCGATTGCAAGGACCTCGTCGCTATCGAGGCCCTAGTCATGAAACTTCTGGTGAGGAATAGAGTGAAGCCCAAGGGGGACATTATATTTGCTGCAACGGCTGACGAGGAACAGGGTGGAGATTTAGGAGTTCGATGGCTGGTTGAAAACCATCTCGATAAGATCAGGGCAGACTACGTGATTAACGAAGGCGGAGGACATTCTATTCCAATAAAAGGTAAACACTATTTCACTGTTCAGACAGCAGAGAAGGGAGTCATGTGGCTAAAGATCAAAGCGGGTGGTAGTCCTGGACACGGCTCTATACCAACTTTAGCTGACAACGCTGTTTTACGTATGGCTGAGGTGGCTTGGCGCCTTGGAACCCATAGATCAAGGATCAGAGTTGTGCCCACGGTGAAACAGCTCATTAAGGAGCTCTCCAAGAGAGGCACGATGGCGCGTCTCCTTTCAAACGTGTTAACCAATCCACTTTCAGCTGACAAAATTCTGGATCAAATGGCGAAAAGTGAGAGGGGCATGGCTGAACTGCTTAGAGCCATGCTGAGAACAACGATTGCTCCCACCGTAATCCATGGCGGCATCAAGGAAAACGTCATACCCTCTGAGTGTGAAGCCGTCTTCGACTGCCGGATATTACCAAGGCAGACAAGGGAGACGCTCCTACGTGAAATAAGAAGCGTTTTAAAGGGCATCAGCAAGTTAGAGCTGGAGTTTATAAAGGCGGATGAGCCCAATGAATCGCCGTTAGATACGCCCCTCTTCAAGCAGATTCAAGAAACGCTAAGGGAGTTTGTTCCTAACTGCTCCGTGGTCCCTTTCATGACGACAGGCGGAACCGACTCTAAATTCTTGAGGAACGCAGGCTCCATCTGCTACGGATTCCAGCCGATGGAAACCGACCTCCCCCTAGACAAGTTCTTAAAAATGTCACACGGCATCGACGAACGCATATCGATAAAAAATCTTGTTTTCGGCGTCAGCGTCCTCTATCAACTAGTCACCAAATTCATGACATAGTAGCGTAGCACCTCCATTCAAAAGAAAAAAGATGTTAAGAAAACATCTAAGTTTTTGACCATCTGTCGCGGATGTTTTACACTCAATAATCACATAATAATCTTTCCCTTCTTGTAAATGATATCTATCTCCCTTTTCGAGTTACATTCTTCAGGCGACCATGAAACATCTTGTTTTTCTAAAAGCCACCCTGTAGCTATTGACAACAATCCTTCGGGTCTTCGCATTATCTAGAAACAAATGATGAATTGTATAGAAGGTCCTGTAGTTTGTTTCCTGTTACATGTTGGACAACTTAACTTGGAAACTTTGTACATAAACATGTAAGTAGAGAAGGGATTTTTCAAATATGGTGAACAAAAAAAGGCATAACTTCATAGTAACAAAATTCACAAGTTTTTATTCACTCCAATTGAGAATATTTCGTGATATCAGAGAATTTGAGTTAGTCATCATCGATGATTCGCATGGTTTTGAAAACTGAACGCTACCAATTTACCGTAAAACTAATAGCCTTGATCCGCGGAAGTGGTGGAAAGGGGAGTATGAACTATGATCGGTTGGAGAGCCAAACTAGGTGTAATGGTTCCCTCATCTAACACAACCATGGAGCCGGAGCTCTATAAGATGGCCCCTCAGGGAGTGTCAATACACTTCTCAAGGGTGAAAATTATAGAAGATACTGAAGAGCAAATATTGGCCATGATTAATGATGTCCCCAAGGCTGCGGAGGAGTTAAAACACGCTGGGGTTAATGTCATAGCCTTTGGATGCACCGGTGGAAGCTTCGTTAAGGGCTTAGGGTATGATAAAGAAATTATAGGCCTCATAGAAAGGTCGGCTAAAATACCGGCTACAACCACATCGACGGCTGTGATCGAAGCTATCAAGGAAATGTTTATCAAGAAGATTTCAGTGGCAACGCCCTATGAAGATTGGTTAAATCAAAAATTGATGAAGTTCATTGAGGCAAGCGGCTTTAAAGTCCTTAAGATGAAGGGGCTAGGCATTATAAGGGATATTGCTCATGTTCATCCAGAGCGCGTATATAGATTAGCAAAAGAGGCTCACCATCCAGAGTCAGACGCAGTATTTATAAGCTGCACTGACTTCAGAACGATTGAGATATTAGATTCATTAGAACAGGATCTGAAGAAGCCAGCAATTTCAAGCAATCAAGCAACGATGTGGATGATGATGAAGATGGCGGGCGTTAAAACCCCTATAAAAGGCTTTGGCACCTTACTAACTAAACTTTAGTAGGGTTCAAAATAGTAGTGAACGCTCATGTGAGGAGATTTTATGCAGGCTGTGACGAGGAAGTTAGCGGAATTTATAGCTGAAACAAGATATGAAGACCTTCCAAGCGATGTAGTAAAACAAGTGAAAATGTGCGTACTTGACTATATTGGGTGTGCTCTCGGCGGCTCCGCGGAGGAGGATATAGAAATCTTGGCCAATTTTGTAAAAAACTTAGGAGGAGCTAAAGAGGCTACGGTTATTGGATACCCCATTAAAGTGCCGACTTTAAGCGCGGGACTGGTCAACGGCGCAATGGGTCATGCTTTACAGATAGATGATGGCGACAGATTCACACTTGCGCATCTTGGAACTGAAATAATTCCAGCGGCATTAGCTGTAGGGGAGCGTGAAAGATGTGAGGGGAAAGAACTGATAGCCGCCATAGCATTAGGTTATGAAGCGGCTATGAGGATTGGCTACGCCGTGATCCCATCCCATCATAACAGAGGATTTTGCCCGAACAGCACTCTAGGTGTTTTTGGTGCAACGGCCGCTGCTAGCAAGGTTCTGAAATTGAGCTGGGAAAGGACTGCGGACGCACTTGGCTCAGCAGGTACACAAGCGTCAGGCCTTGAAGAATTTGTCATAGATGGCTCTGCGAGCCAGTTTCTGAATCCGGGGCATGCCACATTAAGTGGAATTTTATCGGCGTTATTAGCCAAGGAGGGATTCTCAGGATCGCGTACGATTCTTGAGGGCCCAAGAGGCTTCTTTAAAGCTTTCTCTGACAAATATGACACCTCAGTAATAACCGACAAGCTAGGAGAAGAATATCAAATAATGAAGGTGTACTTTAAGCCGTATCCAACGTGTAGGTGTATGCATTCCTCCATCGACGCAATTCTTAAACTTGTTAAGGAACACACTATTCAACCAGAAGACGTAAAAGAAGTTAGAGTTAAAACTTACTCCTATAACATAGACCTTATGTGTGGTCCTCCTCCTCAAACCATCGCACATGCTAGGTTGCATATGCCGTTTTGCTTGGCATGTTCGCTTGTGGAAGGGCGATTTACCGTTAAGGAATTCACAAATGAAAAATTGAGAAATGCAAAAATTCTTGCTCTGATGAAGAAAATTAAATTTATTGCTACAGATGATGAGCTTAACCAATTCGCACCCCATTTATGGGGCACAATAATCACAATGGTCACCAAAGATGGCACTCAGTACGAAGAGCGCGTAGCTCTTCCTAAAGGTGAACCAGAAAATCCTATGGATGAGAAGGAACTTAAAGAAAAATTTGAAACACTTGCGTCTTTCAGAAGAATTGATGAAAAGAAAATCAGCGAAATAATGGGGGTAATAGACAGGCTGGAAAAGATTGATGACATGGCTGACCTAGCTAAACTGCTATATCTTGAGTAAGTATATGCCTTTTATATGAATAAGGCTCATATTAACAATCATTTTTCTACACTATACACAAATATGATGAAAAGCTACCTGCAATATTCTAACTCAACTCTACCGAAAAACTTTAATATCCTTCAAATTATCCCTTATACTAAAGGAGAGTGAAGTAATGTTTTTTAGGAAAGCGATAACTAGAATGCAAGGAATAATCATTGCTGTTATAATAATAGTTGCCGCTGTTGCTTCAGGTATTGCTTACTATTACCTCACTTTGCCTAAGGGCATACCTCCCGGTGGGACTCTAAAGATAGGTTTACCAATGGCGCCAACAACTTTAGACTCTCCTTTCACTTTGGACTCGGCAACAATAGGAATAGTAGAACGTATAGTTGAGAAGCTGGTCCGATATAATCCAAAAACGATTGAGCTGGAGCCTGCATTGGCGGAGCGATGGGAAATCTCCCCCGATGGGTTAGTCTACACATTTTATCTGAGGAAAGGTGTTAAGTTTCATGACGGCACGCCTTTCAATGCCACCAGTGTGAAGTTTAATATCGAAAGAGTTTTAGACCCGGCAACCAAAGCAGCGTACAGCTTCTATCTCGCTATGATAAAGTCAGTAGATGTGGTAGACGATTATACGGTGAAAATAACTCTCAAATACCCGCATGCTCCATTTCTAGGCCGCATGGCAGTCATGGTTGCTTGTATCAATAGTCCGACCGCCGTGAAAGAATGGGGCAAAGATTATGCTCTGCACGTTGTAGGCACAGGACCATACAGGCTTGTAAAACATGTTCCGGGCGGCGAGGTTGAATTAGAGGCAAACAAAGATTACTGGGGCGGTAGGCCACACTTGGATAGGGTAATTTTTATGGGGGTTCCTGAGGCTGCAACGCGGGTGATGATGTTGGAAGCCGGCAATCTTGATGTAGTTTCACATGTACCTCCTCGTGATGCAGAACGATTAAAGGAAAGTAAGGATGTAAAGATACTTCATACAACCGGTACTAGGACAATGTTTATAGGGCTTAATGTCCAAAGGGAACCATTCAATGACATAAGAGTGAGACAAGCAGTGAATTATGCAGTCGATAAAAAAACAATAATTTCGAAAATTTTACGTGACGCGGCAAAATTAGCTGAGGCCCCTGTGGCACCCAATCTGTTCGGATGGTATAAAGTCGGGGTATATGAATACGATCCAATAAAGGCGAAAAAGCTTTTGGAGGAGGCAGGATGGAAGATGGGGGCAGACGGAATTATGTATAAAGACGGAAAACCCTTCGAGGTTAATTTACACTATGGCGCTGGAAGATACATGATGGACGCCGAGGTACTAGAAGCAGTACAATCTTACCTTAAAGCTGTGGGGATGAAGGTAAACCTTATACCAATGGAATGGGCAGCTTATATTGATTTTACGGGGAAGCCACTAAAGGAATCAACTGTGCAGATGTTCCTCCTAGGATTAGCGGTTCTGCCTCTGGATGTGGATTATGGTCTTGATATCGCCTTCCACTCTACGAAGTGGGCCCCAGGGTTCAATCGAGGATTTTACAAGAATGAACGAGTTGATGAATTGATAGAACTCGGGGCGAAAACTGTTGATCCTAATGAGCGTCTTAAAATATACAAAGAAGCACAAGAGATAATCATGAAAGAGGCGCCACATATTTTCCTGTACCATGAGGTCCTGATTACGGGGACGAGGAGTTATGTTAAGGAAGTGTATCAAGAACCGCCAGAAAGAATGAATGTCGATCTCGCATACATCGAAAAATCTACAAGTTCATAGCTTTAAGGACATAATAGCAAGCGATAGCCCAAACACACGTAGGTGTGTGTCCTTTCATGCTAGCATACCTAGTCCGTAGGCTATTAAGAATTATTCCAACATTATTCGGAATTTTATTAATAGTGTTTCTTATGATCCGTTTAGTTCCAGGCGACCCAGCAAGGATAATGGCTGGGGAACAAGCGACAGCTGAGGATGTTGAAAACCTGAGGCGTCAATTGGGTTTAGATAAGCCTATACACACCCAATTCCTCATATACTTGGCAAGTCTTCTTCAGGGAGATTTGGGTATATCCCTAAGAACTAGACAGCCAGTAATGTCCGAAATTTTGACCAGATTTCCAGCCACTTTAGAATTATCCGTCGCTGGGATGTTTGTATCTATCTTAATAGGCGTTCCTGCCGGAGTCATCTCCGCCGTAAGACGCTACTCCATATCTGATAATATAGCCATGCTCATAGCACTATTTGGTCTTTGCACGCCCGCTTTCTGGCTGGGCTTAATGCTCATACTGTTATTTAGCGTAACATTGGGCTGGCTTCCCGCCGCGGAAAGGGGTGGAATTGAGCATCTCATCTTGCCAGCTATAACTGTTGGAATGGTCTCAACTGCCATTATAACAAGGCAGACCAGATCCAGCATGCTAGAGGTTATCACACAAGATTACATTACAACTGCCAGAGCTAAGGGAAATCCAGAGAAAGTTGTCATATTAAAGCATGCCTTAAAGAACGCCTTGATACCCGTTGTCACAATCGCAGGCCTACAATTTGGCACACTTTTGGGTGGTGCTATTTTGACTGAAACAGTATTTGCTTGGCCCGGAATCGGCAGATTACTTGTAGACTCCATATTCGCAAGGGATTACCCGGTCGTTCAAGGAGTGGTCTTATTCTTTTCACTCTCATTTGTGTTAGTCAACCTATTTGTTGACATTTTGTATGCTTATCTTGATCCTAGGATAGTGTATGACTGAAGAGAGGCTCCTTCCATGCGGAAAATTATTAGACGGATAAAGTGGTTGGAAAAAGCTAGACTAGGGGCGTTCGTAAAGATTCTAGAAAATAGGATGGCAATATTAGGCATCATTATTCTTTTAGCATTTGCCTTTTCCGCTGTCTTCGCAGATTTTATCAGTCCCTACGACCCACTTCATATAGATTTAGAAAAGATGCTAGAAAAGCCTTCTACAAAGCATATCCTCGGTACAGACGAGCTGGGCAGAGATATTCTGAGTAGAATTATATATGGAACCAGAATTTCCTTAATGATAGGAGTTATATCTGTCATCATCGGGCTACTTTTTGGTGTACCCTTAGGTGCGGTTGCAGGTTACTGCGGCGGCAAGATAGATAACATCTTTATGGGAATAACGGATGTTCTATTATCGTTTCCTAGCTTATTGTTGGCTATCGCAATAGTAGCAGTTTTGGGCACCAGTCTCGTAAATGCTATGATAGCAATAGGGATATCTCAAATACCTGTCTTTGCTAGATTGGTAAGAGGATCAGTACTATCACTAAAAGGGCGGGAATTTGTAGAGGCGGCGAAAGGAGTCGGCGCCACCAACTTTAGGATTATCTTTAGTCATATCCTCCCGAATTGCTTAGCGCCAATAATAGTCCAGTCTACTCTTTTAATAGCTTCGGGGATAATAGCGGGAGCGGGCTTGGGGTTCTTGGGGTTAGGGGCGCAACCACCGACACCTGAATGGGGTGCTATGCTGAGCAGAGGCCGCATCTATATTCGAGTTGCCCCGCACATCTGCTTTTTCCCTGGGCTGACAATAATGTTAGCGGTACTTGGGTTCAATCTATTGGGTGACGTTTTACGGGATGTGCTAGATCCACGACTAAGAATGCTGAAAGCACGAATTTAAACCATGTAGTAAGCAGTGGTAGTGGACAGAAAATGACTGAACCGCTTTTGAGTATACGAAATTTGAAGGTTCACTTCTATACCTACGCAGGCATAGTAAAGGCTCTCGACGGTGTAGACCTAGATGTTTATAGAGAAGAAACTTCTGGGCTAGTGGGTGAGACCGGATGCGGCAAATCCGTCACATCACTCTCAATATTACGATTAGTTCCAAATCCGGGCAAAATCGTTGAGGGGAAAATATTATTTCAAGGTGAAAACTTGCTTGAGAAGAGTGAGGAAGAAATGAGGGAGATAAGAGGAAGGAAAATCGCGATGATATTCCAGGATCCCATGACCTATCTTAATCCAGTTCTAACAATCGGAGATCAAGTCGCTGAGGCTATTACATTACATCAAGACTTAAGCGAAGAAGTAATAAGGATGAGAATCGACGAATTACAGAAAAAACATGAGCAAATTTATTCATCCCCGAATGCTGAGAAAATAAGGGCAAAAATAGAAAAATTATATCTAACGAAAAAGGCCTCCCCGAAACTCTCATGGTGGGATGTGAAGAAAGCATCGATGAAGAGGGCGTTACAAGTGCTAAACTTAGTCAGAATGCCGTATCCAGAGAGAATCCTGAATTTATATCCACATGAACTCAGTGGCGGAATGAGACAACGTGCCCTTATTGCAATGTCCATCTCATGTAATCCAAGTTTGCTCATTGCCGACGAGGCAACAACTTTTCTGGATGTTACCATACAAGCGCAGATCCTTCACTTGCTGAATGAGTTGAGACAGGAAACGAAAACTTCGATGCTCATCGTTACCCATGATCTGGGAATTGTTGCTGAAATGTGCGACAGAGTACTAACAATGTATGCTGGTGTCATTATAGAATGCGCTAAAACTAGGAGTTTGTTCAAAAATCCTGCGCATCCTTATACTAGGGGATTGCTCGGCGCCATTCCGAAACTTCATCAAAAGGTAGAAAAACTCGAGATGATACCAGGCACTGTTCCAGATCTTATACATCCGCCCGCTGGTTGCAAATTCCATCCTAGATGCTTATTGGCGAAGGATATTTGTAAAGTGGAACGTCCCGGGATGATTGAGGTCGAGTCAAACCACTTTGTGGCTTGTCATTTATATGGCGCTTAGAGAGGACTCGAATTGACTGATAAGCTTGTAGAAGTTAGAAATCTAGTGAAGTATTTCCCAATTAAGGGAGGAATCTTCTTAAGGACTCTCGGATTTGTTCATGCTGTCGACAGCATTAGCTTCCACATAAAGAGGGGGGAAGCCTTCGGCTTAGTTGGAGAATCTGGGTGTGGAAAAACTACAGTCGGCCGATGCATTTTAAGACTTATAGAGCCAACTTCCGGTGAGATATACTTTGATGGACTAAACGTAGTACAGTTAAACGATGCTGAAATGAGAAAATTGCGGTACAAAATGCAGATGGTATTCCAAAATCCTTACGCATCACTTAACCCTAGCGCGCGCGTGCACGCAATAGTTGGTGAGCCGCTATTAATTAATCGCATTGCTAAGGGAGAAGATCTAGATAAAAAAGTTCTTGAGCTATTATTTAAAGTTGGCCTCAGCGAAGATCATCTTAATAGGTTTCCACACGAGTTTAGTGGAGGCCAAAGACAGCGAATAGGCATCGCGAGGGCCCTAGCCCTAAACCCTGAGTTCATTGTTTTGGATGAACCTACGTCAATGTTGGACGTGTCTGTTCAAGCCCAGATGCTTAACCTGTTGAAAGACTTACAGAAGGAGTTACAACTTACCTATTTGTTCATTTCTCACAATCTCAGCGTAATCGAGCATATGAGCAATAGGATTGCGGTCATGTACATAGGCAAAATTGTTGAGATCGCTGAAGCTAGGGAAATATTTTTAGAGCAATTACATCCATACACTCAGGCATTGTTCTCCACGGTTCCGATACTAGACCCGGACATGAAGAGAGATAGAATAATTCTAGGGGGAGAAGTGCCAAATCCAGCAAATCCGCCTTCTGGTTGCAGGTTCCACCCAAGATGTAGTCTGAGGATTCCGAAATGCAAAGAAATCGAACCTAAACTTGCTGATATCGGGAATGAGCATCTGGTTGCCTGCCATCTTTTATAGTCTTTTGAATTAAGAAGTAAATGAACATAAGAAGAAATCATAGAATTTTTAGGTTTGATGGTTGTCAATGTCCCCTTACCATACGTATGAATGATCTACTGCTTTATGAATCACTTCTAGATCGTTAATGAATCTAGGTCTCTAGGATAGTAGGTTATGACTTCTGCTCCGTCTTCGGTTATTAAAACGGTATCAGAGTGTCTAAATCCAGCGAACCCTGGTTCATATATGCCTGGTTCGCAGCTGAAGACCATGCTGGGCTTCATGGCGGTGTCGTCGCCCACGTCCAGCCATGGTGGTTCATGTTCTTCTAGTCCGAGTCCATGACCTGTGTGATGCCTTATTAGCCTCGTATAGCCTGCTTTCTGAATGACTCTTAAGGCAGCTTTGTCAACATCACTGCACTTTGCTCTAGGGTTGAAGGCTACTATAGCAGCATCTTGAGCCTTAAACATAACCTCAAAATATTTTCTCTGTTTTTCAACGGGCTTTCCAACGATCACCGTCCGTTCCAATTCACAGCTATACCCTCCGACGTCTGCTCCGGCACCAGTTATGAGAACGTCTCCTTCCATAATCATACGCTTAGTGGCGATCGAGTGAGGAATAGCAGACATGGGACCGACCTGTCCTCTAAAGCTGGCGTTAGCTGGAAAGCGACACCATCTGGTTGGTTCATACTCTGGTCCCAGCGATTTCTTCATAATCACCGAAGCTTCATACGAGGCTTTCATCGATATGCTAACATCCCACAAGCCCGGTTTTGTGTATTCTTGAAGTAGGGAATGAGCTAGGTTTGCCCATTTGACGCTTTCTTTTATCAGCTCAATCTCTTCCATTGACTTCATTGTCCGCATATTTTCGACTATGTCTTTCGCATTAACAAACTTGGCGCTAGGCAGCTTTTCAGTTATTGGTGGTCCTCTGTAGCCCCATATTCCAGCGGCTCCAGCCGGATTGTCTATGCCAATTGCCTTGTTACCCAATCCTAGTTCTTTGAGGAAATCAGCGAAATGATCAATTGGATGTTTTTGTCCGGGATAATCCTGATAAGTTTTTACGTCCTTTATTAAATTGGTTTTTAACGGGATATGATCTACTTCTAGAAGAGGGCCAATGAACGTTATTTCGCCTTCAACGGGAATAATGAGCGCGGCAGGCCTTTCCGTTGCAATATACGAGTGTCCTGTGAGGTAGAGGAAGCTTGTGCCGTTGGTCAAATACAGAGCATCGAGTTTCCTCTTTACAAGTTCTTCCCTAACATTTTCGATTCTCTTTTTGTACTCTTTCTCGCTAATAGTTATTTTTACCATAAAAGCTCCTCCTGTTCTGATTACCATTAAATTGCATTTCCTTAGGAGCTTAAAAATCTATGTTAACAGACACACGTGCTATTGGTTGTGTGCAATAAGAGAGTTCTACTTGTGAACGCTGGTGAAGATGAAAAAACTTAAATATGTTTTAATTAAACCTCAACTGTGTTGATTCTTGAGAGGAATCAGCTGTGTTCGTCGTTAAGAAGATTTATGAGCATATTGATGACCGCTTTAATGAACATGTTAAAAGGATACAGGAATATCTAAGGCAACCTAGCATCTCTTCTACTGGCCAGGGAATGAAAGAAACTGCTGAAATAACACGCGACCATATAAGGGATTTGCTGGGAGGGGAAGCTACTCTCATTCCTACGGCGGGTTATCCCGTTGTATTTGGTAAGGTGAAGTCTAAGTCAAGCGATCGAACTTTGTTTGCTTATGGCATGTATGACACCCAGCCTGTTGAGCCATTAGACGAATGGGTGTCCCCGCCCTTTGGAGCCCAAATAGTAGGAGACCGCATAATTGCTAGAGGTGCAATTAATACTAAGGGTCCCTTAGTAGGATTTCTCAATGCTTTAAAATCTATTTTAGATGTGACGGGGGACTTGCCCTTCAACATCATCTTCGGTATAGAAGGGGAGGAAGAGCAAGGAAGCCCTCATCTACCAGAATTTGCAGAGAAGTGCGCTAGTGATCTAAAACAATGTGAAGCCGTGTGTATGTGGATGCCAAGCCAGTGGGTTCCGGGTGGGCCGCCTTTTTTGCCCCTCGGCTTTAAGGGTCTCGTCTACTTAGAGCTGGAGTGTAAGACAAATCCCATGGATGTGCACTCTAGCCAAGCAAACATCCTTCCTAACCCGGCATGGCGGCTGATATGGGCCTTAAACAGTATGCGTGGAGAAGATGAAGTATTGGTGGAGCGATTTTATGAAAACGTCGAACCCCCTTCACCAGAGGACTTACAGTTGGTTGATGTACACTCTGAAGAAATTGTCAAAATGATGACTGCCGAATATGCAGTAAAGAAATTTCGATGGGAAAATATTAGGACTATGGCTAGGAACCTAGTTTTCCAGCCCAGCCCAATAAATATTAATGGGATTTTAAGTGGCTGGACTGGACCCGCGACAAAAACTATTACTCCAGCTAAAGCTCTTGCTAAGATAGATGTAAGAATCGTTCCAAACATGACAACCAGTGAAGTTGTTACTAAGATTAAGAACCATTTAAAGAAGCACGGTTTCGACGATATCGAAATGCGAGTTCTCTGCGCCTATGAGTGGGTTAAAACCTCTATTAAAGAGAAAATAGTACAAGCAACAATAAAGACATATAGAGACTTTGGCTATGAGCCCGTAATTCATCCGATGATACCCGGCGCAGTTCCGTTTTACCTATTCTGTAAGGAGCCATTTAATATGAAAATGATTATGGGTGGTCTAGGACATGGAAGTCTCGCCCATGCACCAAATGAATACCTCATGGTCCAAGGAATAAAAGACTTTGAGAAATCCGTGGTATCATTTCTCTACAACTACGCACAAATGTGATGTGGCCGCTCTAACCTTTTCAGCTAATGGCCAACATTATTTATTTCTATCCAGCTAAATTCGCGCGTGCACAGCAACATCTTTGACATTGTCTCTTAACCCTGTGATTAGCAATTCCTCATATAAGAAGATTCATGGTGCTTCTCTCATGATTATCCCCTGTGCTTCTTTGTATATATCTTACGACGCTCCTTGGGGTCAATGGTTCGCGCACCAAGATCTATCAATTTATCTACTCTTCGTTCTCGTAGAATGCCCTGTTCCTCCGTGGGGCCCATTGGCTAAAATGACACAAAAACTGAGCATCTGGTCCGCATCAAGAGGCAAGGGAGCCCACCCCTAGAAATATCTGCACAGTCAATTACTCTGGTGGCTTCGCTGTCAAAGACAGAAATGCTGCCCATTCCATTGTCACTATTTCTACTTTTATGTTTTTCAAGGACTTTCCTATTCAACACATTCACGACACAGTCATAATCATAATCGACTTCAAGGTTCGTTATCATCTTGCTAGTTTTGCATTTAGGACATCCCTCAAACGTATTTCCGAGTTAGTACACGGATTCCCACTTTTGACATATCGATTCCAGGGCATAGGACATAAGCTGTCCTCCACTTTCACACCATTCAAACATTAAATTAGCGTTTCGGTCATTCTATTTTTAGGTGAAACCCAAAATGCTTTTATTTATGAGAGTGGGAAAAATCAAATGTGGTGTGTTTAATGTCTGGTATAATGAATAGTATATTAGAAGCTATAGGAAATACTCCCTTAGTGAGGCTTAATAAAGTGACAAAAGGCGTTGAGTCTGAGGTCTTAGCGAAGTGTGAGTTTTTGAACCCTAGTGGAAGTTTGAAGGACAGGGTAGCAAAATATATGATCGATACAGCCGAGAAAGAAGGGAAACTGAAGTCTGGCTTTACGATAGTGGAGGCGTCTACCGGCAATATGGGAATCGCGTTGGCTATGGCTTCTGCAGTGAGGGGGTATAAATTCATCTGTTGCATGCCCAGAGAGATGACTGAGGAGCGGTCAAAAATTATGAAAATGTTTGGTGCACAGATTCGCGATACGGGTTCTATATTTACTGCTGAAGGGGTAAAATTTGTTCATAGAGAGGTTGCACTAGAGATGGAACAAAGTAACCCAAATATGTGGTGGGCCCGGCAATTCAGCAACTGGGCAAACGTACTGGCTCATAAGGAGACAACCGGTTATGAGATAATAGAGCAGACCGGTGGAAAGATCGATGCCTTTGTGATGTCTGTTGGTTCGGCTGGCACTTTAATGGGTGTGGCTCTGGCATTAAAAGAGAAATTACCCGATAGAAAGGTGAGGATAGTTGCCGTTGAGCCGAAGACCTCGCCGATGCTTTCAAAGGGGAAAGCAGGTTACCATGCTATACCGGGGATAAGTGATGGAATTATTCCAGAGATACTCGACAAAAAAATCTATGATGAATTAGTATTAGTTTCGGATGAAGAAGCGAGAGAAATGGCCCATCGGCTACATCGAGAAGAGGGTTTGCTCTGTGGCATTTCTTCAGGTGCAAGCGTCTTTGCCTCCTTTGAAAGTGGCGAGAGAAATGGGGAAGGGCCGCTGGCAGTCAATCAACTAAGCCTTAAGTTTACAGCGTTAGAATGTGAGAGACAAGATTTATAAAGCGCTTTATGGAGAACATTACTCGGGTTATGTCAATGAAATATGTTAATAGTATGGTGGAGTTAATAGGAAACACGCCTCTACAGAAGTTAAATAGAGTAGCTAAGGATGTGAACGCGAATGTGTTCGTTAAACTTGAACACCTGAATCCCAGTGGAAGTTACAAGGATAGAATGGCGCTTTCAATGGTTGAGGCGGCGGAGAAGGGGCTTACTTGGAACGGTAGAAAGCTGAAAGCAGGGGGCATTGTTTGTGATGCGTCTAGCGGCAATACCGCTATTTCTTTAGCCTTTGTGTGTGCAGCAAAGGGATATAAAGCTTTTTTATGTGTATATAAAACCTTTCTTCTTGGAGAAAGTTCGAGATTAAAACTCATCGATGCCTATGGCCCCAATATTTGTGAGTGCCGACCGCCAACCGATTACATACCTGAGGAAAATTGGAAGAAGCTTTCAGAGGAGGAGAAAGAACTTGCTTGGGTCATAGCAGGTAAAAAGCATATGTACGAGTTTGAAAAAAGCGATTCCAATGTCGTATGGGTGGATCAGATATATAACGAATATAACTATATTGGTCAAAAGAAAATTGGGTATGAGATATATGAACAACTAGACGGAAAAATAGACGCTTGGGGATGCTCCATAAGCTCAGCAGGGTCGTTTCTAGGGACTACATTAGCCTTAAAAGAAAAAGGTGCAGAACCATTTACTTTTGGAGTTACACCCATTGCAAGTGAAATATATTTACGAGTGAAGAAGAAGGAAGCCAAGAAGGGCGAGTTTGAGCCATCTCCAATGCCGAGGAAACTGGTAGATTTAATGGGGCTCAAGAAATGGCAGATAGGGAAATCGATAGTTGAAAAGATGATAGAAATGGACTATCCTGATGAGTTTTTCCAAGTAAGCGATCAAGAAGCAAGAGATATGGCAAATAGATTGTGCAGAGAAGAGGGAATCTACTGTGGCATGTCATCAGGTGCGAATGTGTTTATAGCTCTGAAGATCGCTGAAAGGATGAAGCCGAATCAGAACGTTGTTACCGTTACCGTAGACAGAAGGGATAGATATTTAGGCGAGTATCCAGAAGAGGTCTACGTCGTCTAAGCATCAGACGAGTGACGAGTTAAAATAACCAACTTCCCCTCTTCGCCAAATTTTATGAAATTATTTTAGGTTGGTCAAAGATTGGAGGCGGTGAATAATACAAATGTTATTTTGTTCGTATGTTCTATGTGGCGGAGGTAAAACCACGGGGATTTTTCTGTGGCATTTCTTCAGGTGCAAGCGTCTTTGCCTCCTTTGAAAGTGGCGAGAGAAATGGGGAAGGGCAAAACCATTATAACAATCCTTCCTAACAGCGCGGACAGGTACTTCTCTATGGAGGAATACGTCCGCTAAATTCGGATAAGCTTTGGGATTCTTTCTTGAATCAGACTCTAATAATCATTGGAAAAGACTTAAACGGTTGGAAACTTGAAGATGAAAGATTTGAAATACAATTTAGAAGGTAAGGTTGCAATCGTGACTGGCGCAGCACGGGGAATGGGTGAAGCTATAGCGAAAGCTTTAGCTGCGAACGGTGCGATAGTGGTGGTTAACGATATCAATATCAATGAGGCAAAGAGGGTATCACAAGAAATCATAGACCGTAATCAACAAGCCTTAGCGTTTCAAGCAGACGTTTCCAACTATAAGCAGGTTGCGGAAATGGTAGATGTCATTCTTCAGAAATATGGGAGAATAGACATACTGGTAAACAATGCTGGAATCCTGCGTCGTCGCGGATCAATCGAAGAGATCGACGACAAAGAATGGGATCTTGTAATGAATGTCAATGCAAAAGGCATCTTCAACTGCTCAAAGGCAGTAATCAAAATCATGAAAAAACAAAGAAGTGGGAAGATCGTGAATATATCATCATCCGCTGGCAGAAGTACAAGTGAACTTGGTGGGGCACACTACACAGCATCTAAGGCAGCCGTTCTAGGTTTGACAAGACACCTAGCACGAGAAGTTGCACCATTCGGTATCAATGTTAACGCTGTGTGCCCGGGATTGATCGATACTCCGATGGTCAGGGAGAACACCTCTCCGGACGAGATGGTAGCGCAAATCAAAGCAATTCCCATGGGGAGGCTAGGAACCCCTGAAGAAGTAGCGGACCTCGTTCTTTTCTTAGTCTCAGACGCGTCCTCTTACATCAATGGAGCCACAATAGATATCGGCGGCGCAAGCTTACTGATCTAAAGGCTCTTGATCAGCCGTGCCTCTATGGCCTCGTCGGGCTTGAGGGCTCGTCCAGGACGAGGGCGGTATGGTCTCGAGGCTGGCACGCTTGGCCGCTAGAGCCGTCGAGCCCCGATCAGTAGCTCGTATCGTCCCTCCCGGAATTGGATGAGGACTGGCTGGAGGACGCCGTGCCTCGCGAAGGCTCTCGGATGGAATCCTCACCCACCGCAATCTCGTCGAGCTTAAGGTTAACTAACTCGGTCATGTGAATCCCTAAGATAGAAAGGACGTGATTTGTATAAATCCTTACATAGGGAAAGAAACAATGTCCCCAGGGTAAGCAAAGAAAATTGTGAACCCTTGCCTCCTGCAAAATGTTAAATAAAATGTTGAATATTTGAGAATAATACAGTGGATAGCACACGCGAGAGTGAGAAAAGTGGAGACTAAGCTAGAGAAAATCTACCGCTACGTGGATGAGCATACCATCGAGTTTATAAAGGATCTAAGATCTTACCTGAAGCAACCTAGCATATCTGCTATTGGAGAAGGAATCAAAGAATGCGCAGAAATGACTTCAGGATTCCTGAAAGAGCTTGGAGCTGACGTGACAATTGTTTCTTATGATGGAGGCTACCCTATAGTTTATGGAATTCTGGGATCGAACAAAGCAGCAAAAACTCTGATCCACTATAATATGTACGACACACAGCCAGTCGGGCCAATAGAAAAGTGGATCTCTCCCCCACTGGATGCCAACGTAGTAAACATCCCTAACTATGGTGATTGCATAATAGCAAGAGGAGCCATCAACACAAAGGGGCCATTACTCGCTTTTCTTAACGCACTGAAGTCCATTCAACATACTAGTGGCGAGTTGCCAGTCAACATAATCTTCGTATTTGAAGGTGAAGAAGAGATCGGAAGTCCGAGTCTACCCAAGTTCATAAAGGAATACGCAAATGAACTGAAGGTTGCCAGTGATGCCTACATGCATTTAGGGTCGGAACTCTTCAAACCCGGCGTCCCCGCGATCTTTCTAGGCTTCAAAGGCTGGTTACCAATCGAGTTCGAGGCAAAAGTGAGAGAGGAGGACACTCACTCACATTTTAAACCAATCATTGACAACGCCGCTTGGCGATTGATTTGGGCTTTAAATAGCTTAAGTGATTCTAGAGATCAAGTAATCGTTGAGGGCTTTTTTGACGATGTCGTACCTCCTTCTGAAGATGAAATGCAACTCCTTAAAGACCTTGCTAAGAGGCTGGACGAGAAACAACTTAAAGCACTCGCAGGCAGGCCGCGGAAATGGAGAAAGGATCTACATGGATTGGAGCTTCTGAAAGCCTATTGCTTCGAGCCGACAATAAATATAAGCGGACTGATAAGCGGTTACACCGAGACTAAGATCCAAAATATTACTCCAGCAAGAGCTTTGGCAAAGGTCGACGTAAGGCTTGTGCCCAAAATGAGCGTTGATGATATTCTAACTAAGATCAAAAAACACCTAAGCAAGCGAGGATTCGCGGATGTCGAGGTTAGAAGGATAAGTGGAGTAGGTGCATATCCTTGGGCAAAGATTTCAGTTAACGCGGGTATTGTTCAAGCGCTCATAAGGACATACAAGAGAATGGGGTACGAGCCAGAGGTTTGGCCTTTTGTTGGGGGGTCAGCGCCAGGCTACTTATGGATGAGACCACCCTTAAATCTTCCCACATTCCCAGTCATCGGTGGTCTAGGTCATGGCGGAAATCAACACGCACCAAACGAATACTTCACCGTAAAGGGCTATAGAGATAGCATGAAGTCAGCAGCAACGTTTCTGTTTGAGTATGCAAAGGCTTAGAGGTAGCGCGCGTAGAGGTGGATCCGGGCAGAGACGGTCCAAGGGGTGAATCTAAGCAAATGGTTTGCAATTTGGAAAAAGCGAGGGAAAAAATGGAAGCGTTAGGTCTTGGCGCATTGGTGGCTGCTTCTCCTGAGAATGTGTTTTATACGTCAGGGTGTTACTTGATCACACAATTTAACATAAGGGATCGCATCGCTTTTGCTGTTATTCCCTACGAAGGGGATCCGACATTAGTTGTCCATAATATAGAAGAAAGCTTTGCGAGAGAGCAGTCCCGAATACATGACGTTCGAAGTTATAGCCCAGAATATAGAAGCACTTTCTTTACCGAATTTTCAACTAAGCCTTTAGAAGTTCTAACCAACGTACTAAAGGAGAAGGGGATCGAGAAGGGCAAGATCGGGCTGGAGAAAAATTATCTCTCGGCGTCATATTATGAGGAACTTCTAAAAATGCTACCCGAAGCTTCATTCGTTAATTCCACTCCAGTTTTCATGAGCTTGAGGATGATTAAGACTCGGGACGAGATAGAAGTCCTTCGGAAAGCCGCGAAAACGACCGCAGAGGCCGCTGTTGAGGCCTTTCAGAGGACAAGACTCGGAGATACAGAGCGAGTTATCGCCCGAAGCATGTCGGATTGTTTGATAAGAGGCGGGGCTGACTCGGTAGCGTTTCTTGTTCTTGGGGCAGGAGGGAGAAGCGCCTTTGCACACCATAAACCAGAGGAGATTAAGATCAAGTATGGAGACTTAGTCAGAGTTGACGTAGGAGGCATCTTTATGGGGTATTACTCGGACATCGTACGCTCAGCTGTAGTTGGGAGAGATCAAAGTAATAAGCACTCAGTATATTTTAAGTTGGCTAAAGCTCAGAGGGAGGTCATAGAGCTAATTAAACCTGGTGTTAATATATCTGAACTATACAACGCGTGCATGAAGATATACAAGAACCTTGGCCTTAAAGAGACCGCTCTTCCTCATATCGGTCATGGTATCGGACTAGAAGTTCATGAATATCCTATGATCAACCCACACTCAAATGAAGTTCTAAAAGCCAGCATGGTCATAAACATTGAAACTTTTTACTTTATTAAGGACTTAGCTGGCTATCATGTCGAGGATACGATACTCGTTACCAATGACGGATACGAAATCTTAACCAACTATGAAACCACAGAAAAGCTATGGGAAATTCACTAGCTCAGTACGGTCTAGGGAGTGTACATGAAAAGAAATTGATTTGATTGCGACCACACACTATCACTATTAGCCAATGGGCAACTCATGCAAAAAATTCGGATTTTTATTGGGCTGTGAAGGAATATGTTCTTAAGGCTCATCAAATCCTCAAAGAACCCTATGAACTAAAGAAATCTTTAGGTCTGATGACTGAAAGACGGATTTACCCATTAATCCGTTCTATTTGCTAGTTGAGGAAAGCATGGAAAAAATCGAGGATGCCGCGGAATATTAAACCTGTCTCGCTTTAGCCCAAAGCGATGAGGCCCTCAGCAAGAAATAGATATGATGACTAAGAGGAATCCGGCCCAACTCTTGGGACTAGAATAGTTCAGGTACATAATAGATTGAGTTACTCAAATTCATTTGACAACGCGCTATAGAAAAATTTTAAATAAAGCCTTAATGTACATCTGTAGCTTGGGAGAATACAAATTGTTGTCTGTAATATCTTCAAGGAAAGCTATTACCAAAATGCAAGGAATAATCATTGCTATCGTAATAGTTGTCGCCGTTGCTTCGGGTATCGCTTATTACTACCTCACTTTGCCTAAATTGCCAGAGGAAATTAGAATCGGTGTGGTGGTTCCTTTAACCGGGCCAGCAGCCCTTGTAGGGCAAGATCATAAATGGGCAGCAGATATGGCAGCGGAGGAGATAAACGCGGCGGGCGGGGTTCTTGGCAGAAAGGTCAGGATAATTTACGGAGATGACGAGTCTAAACCGGAGAAGGGTGCCTCTGAGACTGAGAGACTTATCACGAAGGAAGGAGTGGTGGCTCTTGCCGGTCACTATCATAGTTCGGTCCATATGGCTGCCATTGAAATTTCCCATAAATATATGATTCCGGATATTGGCGTTTCAGCGATGACTGAAGCTCTCAGGTTAAAACAGTATTCTAATGCCTTCTTTACTCATTCAAATACTACTGCAATGGCTGGTGTATATGCAAGGTTCACGATTGACTATGTAAAACCAAAGACATACGCATTATTAAGTGAAGAGACAGACTTTGGAAGACTTATTTCAAAGGCAATAATAAAGTATATAACCGAACACTCAACTGCAAAATGCGTTTACGAAGGATACGCTAAAGTAGGAGAAAAAGACTATTACCCAATGTTAACTGAGATTAAAGCAAAGAAACCCGATGTTATACTCATAAATACATCTGGAGTAGGAGTACCCCTAGCATATAAACAGGCACGTGAGCTTGGAATACCAGCAACAATGATAGGGTACTTATACGTGTTAAAAGACTTTATTGACATGGTCGGACCAGAATATAGCGAATACTACTTTTCATCAAATATATTCGCGCGTGCTCCTGTTACTCCGAAAACACTACCTTGGTTTGAAAAATATACGGCTAAGTATGGAAAGGAACCCAGTGTGCAGGCCGCCCGTCAATACGACGCTATATATGTTGTCTGCGACGCTATCCAAAGAGCCGGATCTGTAGAAGCGGATAAAATCATTAAAGCATTGAGGGAAACAAAATTCGTCGGTGTCCGAGGTACCATAACTTTTGATCCAGTGTATCAGGAGTGGGGTTTTGAATATGTAGAATTTGGCCTCGTTGGCCAAATCCAAGGTGGCAAGTTAGTGGTCGTATATCCATTTGGGGTCGCAGAAAAGCCAGCAATATGGCAACCATGGGCTCCTAAGCCCTCCTAAATTTTTTTAGTGCGTGAGTTGAGTAGCATGGTCTCTGTTGAGTTGTTATTACAACAAATAGTTAACGGCTTAATTTTAGGGAGTATTTACTCGATTTGTGCGGTGGGTCTCACATTAATTTTCGGAGTAATGGGTGTACCCAATTTTGCACATGGTGACATATACATGTTACTTGGCTCTTACGTTGCATTCTCCTTATATACCCTCTTTGGTGGACCTCTTGTAGCTATACTTGGCGTTATTCCCATTTCCTTTTTGGTGGGATTACTTCTTAATTATACATTATTTCATGATCTTCCTCGTAGATCTTTAACCGATATAATGATCATCACTTTTGGACTTTCGATGTGTATAGAAGGGCTCGTCTTAATAATATGGCGCGCAGATTGGCATAAAATTCCTTCCGTTGTAACGGGTTCTGTAAATATCGGTGGGCTCTCATACGCTTATGAAAGAGTAATGATCGTCGGAGTTACAATTGCCATAATAGCAGCACTATGGATATTCGTTCAAAAAACAAAGTGGGGAAAAGCCATGCGAGCTACTCAACAGAATAAAGAGGCAGCCCAAGCAGTGGGTATAAGTCTTAGTCGAATCTACGCGCTTACCCTAGGAATAGGGTTCACTCTAGCAGCTATAGCTGGGGCCCTCTTAGCCCCAGTATTTTACATACACCCAGCCATAGGTCTTCCAATCGGCTTGAAGTCATTCACGGTCACGATTCTTGCTGGATTAGGTAGCATTCACGGAGCCATTATTTGTGGTTTCATATTGGGAGTTGTTGAAGCTGTTGGAGGAACGTTGATCTCCTTTGCTTATGCAGATGCGATAAGCTACATAATTACGATACTTGTTATTTTATTTATTCCGAGGGGATTGTTTGGACGCTATTAAAGTGAGATTTAAAAGTTTATATACGCATCCAGCTGTGTATTTATTAATATTTCTATCTTTGGTGCCGATGTTTTTACCCTCTCCTTACTGGTTGCATGTTATGATTATGGCTGGTTTATATGCTATTTTGGCTGTAAGTTGGGATCTTTTAGTAGGTTATTGCGGTCAGGTATCATTTGGACATGCTGGATTTTACGGGATTGGAGCTTACGTCTCGGCACTATCGGCTTTAAGTGGAATATCGCCTTGGCTGTCCTTACTTCTTGGCTCTCTAACTGCGATGACCATTGGGGTACTTATCGCTCTACCCTGTGCAAAGTTGAGGGGACCGTATCTTGCAGTTGCTACGATAGGTTTTGGCGAAATTACATATCTCATTCTACTAAACTGGGTAGAAGTGACTAGAGGGTCGCTTGGTCTCGGTGGTATTCCACCATTCCCTTGGGTACCATACACGAAAGTGTTTTACTACTACCTAATGCTATCATTTTTTTCGTTAACTCTTTTCATTATGTATAAGACAGTAAACTCTAACATAGGTCTAAGATTTAGAGCCATCCGTGACGATGAATTGTTAGCCAGTGTTATGAGGATAAATACTCTGCTGTATAAGGTCTTAGCCTTCGCCATCAGTTCCTTCTTTGCTGGACTTGCTGGAGGTTTTGGCGGGCACTTTATAACCGTCATCGCCCCAGAGACTGCTCACATTAGCGTAACGGCTACCGTGGTGGCTATGGCAGTGATTGGAGGAAGAGGAACCATCTTTGGGCCAGCCGTTGCTGCCTTTGGCCTAATGATAGCACCTGAACTTCTCAGAGAGATCTCGCCTTATCTCCGAGTTTTCCTAATAGGTCTTTTACTAATTGTAGTAATGAAATTTGCTCCTGAGGGGATAGTGCCCCGATTATACCCAATTTATAAAAGTTATAGATCTCAATTACCTAAGTAGAGTTTCATTATCTCGTAACTGCTCAAAAAATCTTTTGTGGGTCCTTCATACCTCTTTTGACCCAATTCAAGAAGATATCCATAATCAGACATACTCAAAACCTTACGAACGTTTTGCTCAACTATTACAACAGTGATTCCCATGCTATTCATTTCCTTTATTTTTTCATAAACCATTTGAGAAAATTTTGGCGCTAAACCTATTGAGGGTTCATCTAACAAGACAACTTTTGGGTTTAAGAGCAAAGCTCTACCAAGTTCCAACATTCTCTGCTCCCCACCACTCAAGGTCCCAGCTGGATTAGATTTTCTCTTGCCAAGTATGGGGAATAAATTGAAGATCACTTCAATGTCCTTTTTGATTTGTTTTTTATCATTTCTAGTATAAGCCCCCACTTCTAAATTTTCTAACACCGTCATGTAAGGAAAAACGCTTCTGCCTTGAAGCACATAGGAAATGCCTCTTTTCAGAATTGCGTCTGGCTTTAATCCTGTTATGTCCTCTCCATCAAGAATGACGTTTCCCTTTCTGGGCCTAATGAACCCAAATATTGTTTTTAGGAGTGTGGACTTACCAGCACCGTTAGGGCCTATTATACACGTAATCTTCGACTTCTCCGCACGTATGGAGACTCCATGTAATACTTCAACGCTTCCGTAACCTGCCGTCACATTATCTACTTCTAGGCTCATTTTAAGCCCTACCTAGGTATGCTTCTATAACTTTTTCGTCACCCCGGATAGCTTCTGGGGGCCCTTCAGCAATTTTTTCTCCATTGTTTAAAACAATAACTCTTTCACAAAGACCCATAACAAAGGGAATATTATGTTCTATTATAACAAATGCTTTTCCCTTATGATTTAGCTCACATATATAATCTGTCAGTTTTTTCAATATTATGGGATTTAAACCTGATGCGGGTTCATCTAATAGGGTAAGTATGGGATCTGGCATTAATGCCATAGCAAATTCTAATAATTTTTGCTGACCATAGGACAAGTTTCCTGCAAACTCATCTTTTAGATCACTCAAATCGACAAGTTGTAATAATTCAAGTGCACGCGCTGTTTCTGATTTTCCCTTCTGTTTTTCAACACCCGATACCAACATGTTTTCAAGTACACTCATCTTTGGAAATACTTTTAATATTTGAAAGGTCCTCCCAATCCCCCTTCGCGAAATCTCATGCACTTTTAGCCCGCTAATAAGTTCATCCTTGAAGTAGATATCTCCATAATCAGGCTTATAAATGCCCATAACCAAGTTAAAGATGGTTGTTTTACCGGAGCCGTTAGGCCCTATTAGGCCCACAAGTTCTCTATCTTTTATAGAGAAGGAACAATTATTAACTGCCACTACCCCACCAAATCTCTTTACTAATTTTTCAACCTTAAGTAATGTCATACTTCTCACTTAACACTTGATATTTATTTTTCTTAATATGCCTTTCTTTTTATCGCACAAAACTCTTTACACCAGCTACACCCTCTCACCAGAATTGGTTGAATTAGCTTCAAAGCTTAATAAAAAATAAATAGGTTTAAGGAATGACCCTCATGCTAGGTGATACTAGAACATGACACGCTTGGGAATTACTTTCTGGCCGGATGTGTTCTCAACAAAAGACATGGTTAAATATGCAAGAAAAGCCGAGAAGAAGGGATACGAATCAGTATGGGTCGCTGAGCATTATTTATTTAGGGATGCCTTCTCAACTTTAGGGGCGATCGCTCTGGCGACAAAAAGAATAAGGTTAGCGACCGGAGTTGTTAATCCATATACAAGGCATCCCGCCCTTATTGCAATGTCTATCGCAACTATAGATGAACTTTCAGACGGCAGAGCGATGCTTGGAATAGGGACAGGTGTTTCTTCTTGGATTGAGGAACAAATGGCTATAAAAATGGATAGACCAGTTTCAATGATGAAAGAGGCGATTCAAATTATAAGAAAACTGCTTACCGGTGAAAAGGTTACTTACAATGGACGAGTATTCACCATTAAAAATGTAACGTTGGGATTTAAAGCATCTCAAGCGAGTATTCCTATTTACATGGCTGCCGTAGGCCCAAAAATGCTTCAGTTAGCTGGGAAAATAGCTGATGGAGTTATCCTTACGGCTGGAAGTTCACTTAAGTACATGACAACCGCAATTGAGAACATAGAGATTGGCGCTCAGAAAGCTGGTAGGGATTTGTCTCAAATAGATGTAGCAGCATTTCTCATATGTTCAGTTTCTGAAGACTTAAGAGCGGCTAAGAATGCAACGCGAGAATTGGTGGCTATCCTCTTGACCCGCCCAGGTAGGGCGGAGTTAATGCTGGAAAAGGAAGACTTAGATGAAAACGCATTAGGTCGTATAAAACGGGAGCTTCAAAAAGGTAATCTGAAACAAGCTTCTACTTATGTGACTGAAGCCATGATTGATTCGATAACCGTATCCGGAACACCACAAGAATGCAGACAGAAGATACAGTCGTATAGGCGTGCGCATGTCACTTTACCCATAATCACATCAGTGAACCCAAACAGCTCAGCTCCTCTTGATTTAATTTAGAAAGTTAATATTTCTCCAATATGCGTTGCTGGATGCCTCTTTGATAAGACCGTACGGACATCCTGGTATAGCGTAGCCTGACCTGCCCTCGGAGCATTGTCAACCTGCTGATTTACCGGTAACTATCCCTATTTCCCATCATCTCATAGTTAGTTTTTTTCCTTGTTACATGATACGCTGTCCAATCGCTTAACTGCCTAGCCTCAGCGCTCTCTCTGGTATGCAATTATGAAACGCAATAGGCAAACAAAGTTTTATACAATTCCTACATATTGCTCCCGAATTTTTCACAATAACCTTTATAAATACTTTTAGAAATTCAAACTTAACCTAAGGATAGAGGGTGTTGCCATTGAAGTGTTTTAATAGTATGTTGGAACTGATCGGAAACACGCCGCTCTTGAAGTTGAATAAAGTGGCTAAAGATGTGCCGGCAAATGTGTTTGTCAAACTTGAACTGCTGAATCCGAGTGGAAGTTACAAGGATAGGATGGCTCTTGGAATGGTCGAGGCGGCAGAGAAGGGTCTTACTTGGAACGGCAAGAAGTTGAAACCGAAGGGCATCGTATGTGATGCTTCTTCAGGCAATACAGCTCCTGCTCTGGCATTTGTTTGTGCAGTGAAAGGATACAAAGCTAAATTAGGTATATATAAACCCATGCTCCTAAAAGACAATGTAAGGTTAAAGATTACCAGCGCCTATGGCGCTGATGTTAGCGAGTGTCCACCACCAACCGATTACATACCTGAAGAAGTTTGGAAGCAACTTTCAGAAAAGGAGAAAGATCTTAGCTGGATAATAGCAGGTAAAAGGTATATGTATGAGTTGGAAAAGAGCAATTCCGATATAGTATGGGTGGATCAGATATATAACAAATACAACTATATTGGTCAAATGAAAATGGTTATGAGATTTACGATCAGCTAGACGGAAAAATAGATGCTTGGGGATGCTCTATAGGCTCTGGAGGATCGCTTCTTGGAGTTGCATTAGCGCTAAAAGAAAAAGGTGTAAGACCGTTGACTTTCGGAGTTGTACCTTATACAAGCGAAGTATATCTTGATTTTCAAAAGGTTGAAGCTAAGAAGGGCGAGTTTAGGTCATCTAAGGCACAGCGGAAATTGGTAGATTTAATGATGTTAAAAAAATGGCAGACAGAAAAGTCAATTGTTGAAGAGATGGTTGAAAGGGGTTATCCTGATGAGATGTTCCGAGTAAGAGATGAAAAAGCAAGAGATATGGCAAATAGGTTGGCCAGGGAAGAGGGGATTTGGTGTGGTATGTCATCAGGCGCAAATGTGTTTGCAGCTTTGAAGGTAGCTGAAGGAATGAAAGAAGGCCAGAATGTTGTCACTGTTATCGTAGACAGAAGAGATAGATATCTCGGTGAGTGGCCGAACGAAGTCTATGTTGTCTAGTAATTGCGGAAGATGTCGCATTTAGCGAGCGCTTTCTAGTTCATTACTAAAACGTGCAACGATCAAAGCTGTTATAGGAACATAAAACCTAGTTTACCAAAATATAGGCGAAATAGGGTAGATTTAAATGTCTTATGCTCTGGGATTGCGATGCATAAAGTGTGGGGCAGAGTACCCTCTTGGAAAAATGTTTGAGGGGTGCCCTAAATGTAAAACTGATAAGATGATTGCGAATCTTGAAGTTGATTACGACTATGACGGTGTTGCAGGTGTGTTAAACAGAGAAACCATTGAAAAACGTGGAAAAGAGAAGGGTGTATGGAAGTACAAAGAATTGCTACCCGTCACAGCCCAACGGTACATGTTCACGCTGGGAGAAGGAGACACTCCTCTCATAAGATGCAACCGTTTAGGCGATAAGATCGGAGTCAAAAAATTGTACATTAAAGACGAGTCAAGGAACCCAACGTGGTCTTTTAAGGATAGACACTCCTGTGTTGCCATAGCTAAGGGCTTGGAATTCGGAGCGAAGGTGGTTTCAGTATCCTCATACGGCAACATGGGGGCCTCAGTAGCCGCCTATGCCGCGAGGGCAGGATTGGATTGTGCCGTTTTCATACCCGGTTTCGTTCCTGAAACTCTGCTAACTTGGTTGCAGGTATACGGTGCGAAGGTAGTGCCTGTTACTACGCCAGAGGGCCGCTGGGTGTTGGAGTCTAAGTGTGTTAGAGAGCATGATTGGTACCCTGTTGGAACGTATACCTCACCTATGCCTACGTATAATCCTTATGGAGTCGAAGGCAACAAAACCATAGGGTACGAGATCTGTGAGCAGTTGAATTGGGAGGTTCCGGATAAGGTGTTCACTCCTACGTCTTATGGTGGTGGCATCTGGGGCACATGGAAAGCCTTTCATGAGTTCAAAAAAATAGGTTTAGTTGAAAAAGAGCCAATGATGATAAGTGTTGAGCCGGCGGCCTTAGGGCCTCTGGCAAATGCGATATCGAAAGGCTTAGATTATGTAGAAAGGTTGCCGTGGAAGAGTAGTGTGGCTTTCTCAATTGCAGGTAACACTAGTAGCTACCAAGCACTGAAAACCATCCGTGTCTCAAAGGGCGCTGCCATCACAGTGACCGATGAAGAAATTATGGAAATGCAAGAACTGTTAGCTTCCACAGAAGGACTGTACGGTGAAATAGCTTCAGTAGCTGCCGTTGCTGGAGTAAAGAAGCTCCGTGAAGAAAGTGGAATACAAGAAGACGAAACCGTGATTTGTGTTCTCACGTCGGCTGGTTTGAAGTTTCCTGGGGTTACAAAAAAGATTTTACCCGAGCCTCCTCCCGCTATAGAACCCGATTGGAGCATGTTCAGAAATCTCATGAAACAATGGTATAACATCATAATTTGAACTCACGTTAATTTTTATTTCAAAACATGAACCCGCAAACAACATAGAGCTTAACATGCATCCGAAACTCTTTGCCGTGCACCTTTAAAGATTTTGTAAGGTATCATCAACTTGACGTGTTACGAAAATTATTTATACTTCTCCTTTAAAATAAGGCAGAGCAAGGTGATATCTTGCCTCTAAACTTTAAAAGAGCCTCAAAAATAATGGAAAAATATGATTTAGACGCATTGGTGGCGACTACACCAGAAAATACTTTTTATGTAAGTGATTTTTGGAGTCTCAGCCAGTGGGCTTTAAGGGGAGTGCCGGTATTTATCATTTTGGCTCGTGATGCCGAACCAGCAATCGTATCACCAATCTCGGATCTTGATTTGTATGCTGACAAACCTTCATGGATAAAAGACATACGATGCTACGGAACATTCTATATTGAATTACCAGAAGCAAAGAAATTAATGGAATCTGAAGAGCGACTGGCCAAGCTTATAAGAGAAGTTAAATCTGAGGTGACACCCATCGATGCGCTGGTTAAAATCATAGAAGATAGAGGTCTTGACAACAAAACCATTGGGGTAGACGAAGCGGGCATTACGTGTATAACGTGGGACGAATTGAGGAATAAACTACCTACAGCCCAAATTAAGCATGGAACTTCCATTTTCAAGGAAATAAGAATGGTGAAAACTGTAGAGGAAATCGAGAGGCTTAAAAAAGCAGCTGAAGTTTCGGAAAAAGCACTCAACGTTGCTTTACAAGCTGTCAAAGAAGGGGTAAGTGAAACTGATCTAGCTCATGAATTTGAAGTTACTGTGGCTAAGGAGGGAGGCAGACCCTTTATCACAGTATTTGGTTGCGGCTCTCGAAGCGCTTTCCCGAATGCCATGCCCAGCAGCTATAAATTGAAAAAGGGGGACATTGTGCGTTTTGATGGAGGATGTGCTTATCAAAACTATTCCTCTGATATAGCTTTAATCGCAGTATTCGGTCAACCCACCGAAAAACACAAAAAATATTACGCCGCGATAGTCAAAGGAACCAAAGAGGCGATTAACAACATAAAACCGAGTGTAAAAGCATCCGACCTATTTAACATAGCTTTAGAGACAACAATGAAGGCCGGGATACCTCATTATAAACGACACCACTGTGGACATGGAATAGGAATAGAGGTCTACGATATGCCAATAGTGAGACCGACGGACAATACGCCCCTTGAAGAGGGAGTGGTACTAAACATAGAAACACCTTACTACGAAATTGGGTTTGGTGGCCTTCAAATCGAAGAAACAATTGTGGTCACCGATAAGGGATGTAAATACTTGACAACGCCTAAGGAAGAACTTTTAGTGCTTTAACGATATCAAGCTTAAATAATAGTAACCTTTAGGAGAAATTAGTTCTTGATGAAGTTTGGTATAGGCATCTCGACTTGTCGGGAGGGGTTATTTTATCCTGTAGGCTTTGCCTCTGCTGAAAACCTTCGACTTGTAACTCAAAGAGCTGAAGAGCTGGGCTACGACTCAGTGTGGGGAAATGACCACATTACGACACAGACTTATCTGAAGCGTCGTGGAGAGAAGCCTAATTTCTTTGAGCCGCTAATCATCTTTTCACATTTGGCAGCCGTGACTAAACGCGTAAAGCTGGGAACCGGTGTTCTCATAGGTCCTCTCCGAAATCCCGTAATTCTAGCTAAACAAGCGATTACCTTAGATCACGTTAGTGACGGGCGCTTCATTCTCGGCATCGGCCTCGGGGCATATCGGGAAGAGTTTAAAGCCTATGGTGGCAAGGGCAGTCGTGGTGCTATCTTAGATGAAAGGATTACAGCATTGCGAGAGTTATTTGACAAGCCTCTTGCCAGTTTCCATGGAAAGCATATACAATTTTCAGAGATTGAATTATACCCAAGACCCTTACAAGATCCCTTCCCCATATACATTGGGGGTAATGCACCCTCAGTTTGGAAGCGTGTTGCCCTCTACGGAAATGGCTGGTTGCCCGCAGCCTTGACGCCTGAGGACCTCGCAAGGGCAATTGAACAAATTAGAGAATATGCGAAAATGATAGGACGGGATCCGGCTAAGATTGAAGTGGCGCCAGAAGCTGGTTGCAGTATTTCAAAGGACAGCGTAGCGGCGCGGAAGAACTTTTTCAAGTCATTAATGTATCATCACCTTCTTTCATTACGAGAGTCTACGCTTAAGGATTTGAAGTCCTTCAGTGATGAAGAACTTTTGAAGCGGAACTTTGTCGGAAGTCCAGACGAGATCATTAAGAAACTGGAGTCGTATGAGGCAGGGGGGGTTCATCATATCTGGTTTGACTTTATCGCATTGACAATAGAGGAAGTGTTAGAGCGGATGGAGCTGTTTGCTGAAACCGTGTTTCCATCCTTTAAGTAGGGCACTTTTGTCTAAAAATGAAGGTTTGATCTACCTCCGGCACCATTTTACTTGTAAAGGTTAGCGAGTCTCAGTCTCTCCGAGGAGCAACTCCGAAAAAGGGCGGGGTTAGGGTGAACGTTGCGTTCTCCAGATAGATAAACTTTTTGTGACGGAAGAATCCTCGCGAATACTCTCCAGATTTATGAAAAGTTTTATAAATTACATAGATAAAAAAGGTTTTTCAATGGTGATATTTATGAAAGTTGATAAAAGAGCTATCTCAAAGGTAGTAGCCGTAGTTATCGCAGTGATCGTGGTTGTCGTTGCGGTCGGAGGATACTTCGCATACACTGCCTTCTTTCCACCCACTCCGAAGGTTACTGAGGTCAGGATAGGCTGTCCATATCCGCTGTCTGGGACAGCCGCAACCATAGGGTTAGACTGTAAACCCCTGATTGAGTGGTTCGTCGACCAGATAAACAAGGAGGGCGGCATAAAGTCCCTAGGCGGAGCAAAGCTCAAGGTCATCTTTGCTGACACAGAGAGCAAGCCTGAAATCGCCCGGATCCAGGCTGCTAAGCTCATCACCGAGGACAAATGCGTCGTCCTCATGGACGGAACCCTTAGCGGCAACGCCTTAACCCAAGCTGAGGAGTGCGAGAAATACGGAGTCCCAATAATATTAGGGGCTTCGTCGTCTCCCACTCTGACCGAAAGAGGTTTTAAATACACCTTCAGGCACTGGGCCCACGACAAGATGCTCGCAAGGTCGCTGTTTGCGTTCCTGAAGCACTTGGAGAAGGAGAGTGGAAAGAAAGTCGAGACAATAGCTATCGTTACAGACAATACACTCTTCGGTGTCGATTGTGGCAAGGCTTACAAGTTGGCCAACGAAGACCCGGAGGTAGGTGGCTATAAAATAGTCGAGCACATCGAATTTCCAATAGGGCCAACAGACCTTACGAGTGAGGTTGCGAGGCTGAAGGTGGCGAAACCGCAGGCTCTCTTCCTCGCTGTAACGGTCGCAGGCGATTGTATCTTGCTCCAACGGACCTTCAAGAAGATGGACTTCAACTTTTGGGCTCTATTCTCCGCCTCTGGACATCACATGCCCGAGTATGGGGACATCGGGAAAACAGGTTGGTACGTCTATATAAGACTGCCCTACGGCCCCGATATGGTCATAAAGAAACCTTGGGTGAAGCCTATCGCTGATAAGTTCAAAGAATTGACAGGGAGGGAATTTACCGCATACCCAGCGGCCGCCTATGCTTCATTAGTACTCATCCGTGAGGTGCTCGAAAAATGTGGGTCAACGGACCCAAAGAAGATAAGGGACACGTTGGCAGAGATCTACATTCCACCCGAAAAGTTACCACTAGCTCACGCAGGCATCAAGTTCGACGAGAATGGCCAGAACATCCACGCGTTACCTGGCATATTTCAGTGGCAAGAGACGGGGTTGCGCTTAGTAGGACCGCCCGATGTCGCAGTGGTTAAGCCGATATTCCCTCAGCCAACCTGGGCGGAACGCGGAGGCTAAATAGACCATCTATTAAAGTATAAGTCTAGTGCTCGTAGCATGACGATGAGGTATATTTAGTGCCAACGATGCATGAAATGTTAACCCAGGTAATACTTAATGGCCTTTTTTTGGGCGCTATTTATTCACTTGTAAGCATTGGTTTAACCTTGATTTGGGGTACCATGAAGATCATCAACTTCTCCCACGGATGCCTCATGATGGTGAGCATGTATATCTCATTCTGGCTATGGTTCATTATCCGTCTTGACCCATTAATCTCCATTTTCATTATCTTTCCTCTCATGTATGGGATAGGCTGCTTGTTTCAGCGCTTCATCATCATGCCCATTCTCGAGGCTGAGCGCCACGCTCAACTCTTGATGACGTTCGGACTTATGCTAGTAATCAAAAACACTGTTTTATACGTTTGGAGAGCTGACTACCGCATTGTACTACCCCTCTATGCAGATTTATTCTTTAGGACAGGGGAAATAGTGTTCGACGCCCCTAGAGTCATAGCATTCACTGCGGCTATTGCACTTTCAATAGGGCTACATTTTTTCATGACCAAAACTTCGATGGGTATGGCGATTAGGGCTGTAGCACAAGACAGCGAAGCTGCCTCAGCGATGGGCATTAATGTTTATAAGATATACAGCATAACCTGCGGGTTGGGCACAGCCTTTGCGGGAGTAGCTGGAGCCCTCATATCTACCTATTACCCAGTCAACCCAGAGGCGGGAACTGTCTTTATGTTCATGGCCTTCGTCATCATGGTTCTCGGAAGCATGGGAAACTATTTGGGTGCGATGGTCGCTGGATTAATTATTGGTGTAACAGAAGGCGTAACGGCATTCCTCATCTCATCTTCCCTCCGCCAAGCAGTAGCTTTCATCGTCTTCATTCTCACTCTTCTCTTAAAACCCGAGGGTCTCTTCGGAAGATTGCTCCGAAGGTGAAATAATGTATAGGAAGAGCGAGCTATTACCACATCAGATTCACTGGATAATCATTGGAATCCTCGCAGCTCTAGCATTCTACCCATGTCTGAACCCAGGCGAATTCATAATCGATGTCACATTTATGTTATTCCACTATGCCTATCTTGCACTTTGCTGGAACCTAATTAGCGGCTTCGCAGGACAGTTCTCGTTGGGTCATGCAGCCTACTATGGTGTTGGAGCCTACACCGCGGGGGTTCTATTCATGAGGTTCAGATTAACACCTTGGCTCGGAATGCTCTCAGGCCCCATGTTGGGTGCGGCGTTAGCTCTAGCGACTGGTTACCCGACCTTTAGGCTTCGGCATCACTACTTTGCACTAGCTTCACTAGCTCTAGCAGAGGTGATGAGACTGTTCTTTCTTTCATGGGACTACATCGGGGGCGCTTATGGAATCTGGTACGAACCAGTGCTCCGCTATTCGTGGATAGATTTTCAATTCACCGTCGACCATAGAGTATATTATTATATAATGTTCGCGATGTTATGCGGAGCCCTCCTCCTTACGTGGAAGATTAGGCACTCTGACTTCGGTCTGAGATTAATGGCGCTCCGGGATGATGAAGAGGCTGCCAAATCTCTTGGTATAAACACTTTGACAAATAAACTCGTTATAGCAGCCATCAGTGCAGGTCTTACGGCAATGGCAGGTGTGGTCTATGCTCAATTTACACTCTTTATAGAGCCAGACTCCACGATGTCGATATGGGTCACGATGGATATGTTGCTACCGGCGATGTTGGGGGGGCTCGGAATCACCTATGGACCAGTCATAGGCGCCTTCATCCTTATACCTATATCGTGGGCCTTGAGGACTTTTATCGGAAGCACCCTGCAAGTCGTCATAAGGGGTATAATCCTTATGTTAATCGTCGCCTTCATGCCAGACGGGTTGCTCCAAATAGTCATCAATCGGATTACAAGGCCGGCGCTTATTAGGAGGTGATGTAGCATACTGCTGAAGCTTGATGGTTTGACAAAACGGTTCGGCGGGGTCTTGGCACTAAACAACGTCTCATTCGGGATTAGTAAAGGCGAAATCGTTGGCCTCATAGGCCCCAACGGGTCTGGGAAGACGACATTACTCGACGTTGTCAACAATTTTCTCGATAAAGACGGGGGGAAGGTCTACTTTAACGGGGAGAACGTTACCAATGTAGCGCCGCATAAATTAGCCTGCAAAGGCATAGGCAGAACCTTCCAAGTCTCCCGAGTGTTCGAAAAGATGACCGTCCTAGAAAACCTGCTCTCGGTTCCAGTGAGGAGGGAAAGCTCAGAAGCCAAGTTTCAACGCGTCAAAGATTTACTGGAAACCACAGGTCTTATGCCAGTGATATACGAATATGCAAAGAACCTCTCTGGAGGGCAGAAGAAGCTCTTGGAGCTGTCCAGAGCCCTCATGCTCGACCCCGACCTTATGATGATGGATGAACCTTTCGCGGGCGTGGATCCAGCCATGCTTGATAGACTCATAGATCTCGTCGAAGACCTCAACAAGACGGGAAAAACCTTCCTCATCATAGAGCACAATATGGCGCTGATCCACCGGCTCTGTAACCGAGTCATCGTTCTGAACGAGGGTAAAGTGATCGCTGAGGGAAGGATAGAGGACATAGAGCATAATCCACGCGTGGTAGAGGCATATCTCGGAAGCGGAGTAAAATGAGCCTGGAAGTAAAAGACTTGGTTTCGGGATACGGCAAGGTCGAAGTCGTCCACGGCGTAAACTTAAAAGCCGAAGAAACAAAGATAACGGGAATAATTGGACCTAACGGTTCGGGTAAGTCTACGATCCTGAAAAGTATCTATGGCTATCTTAAGCCCTGGCGGGGAAGCGTGGTCTTTGACGGCCAAGATGTCACGGGTAGGCCGCCACACCTCGTTAAGGAGCTTGGGATAAGCTATGTTATGCAGAGGCGGAGTGTCTTCCCATACCTAACCGTGGAAGAGAACCTGAGAATGGGGGCGTGGATCTTTAGGAATGACAAAAAGAAGGTTAAGGACACTATTGATGATATCTATGAAAGATTTCCGAGATTGAAGGAGAGACGGAATCTCAGAGCAGGCTCTCTTAGCGGCGGGGAACAGCGGATGATAGAACTCGGACGAGCTATGATGACGAAGCCCAAGCTCATACTCTTGGACGAGTTCTCCACAGGTCTCTCCCCAAAGATCTTCAAGGAACTATATCAACACCTGATAGATATGAGTCGAAGCGAGGGGGTAACGATAGTCGCGGTGGACCAGAATGTGGTTGAGATAGCGAATGTAGCGGACTACCTCTATGTCTTAAAGCTCGGCAGAAACCACGCAGAAGGCACCGTAGAGAACTTCAGGGGCAGGCTTGACGAGGTCACGAGGGACTGGTTGAGAGCATAAAAATTTGAGGGGAATGAGTATTATCATATTTCTCAAATGATTCGGTCGCCGCGCAATCATCAGAGCTTCATCACGCAAAATCTACGAAAGTAGGTGTATGTTTCCTATTCTAACGTTTTCAAGATGCCTTTTAGCAGCGTCGTAGCATTGGTAGGCTAGTTCTCGGCCGGTGGTGGGCAAATCTGTGAGTACGTATTGTGGATAAAAAGCTAGTAAAGTGTAGGGGATTTGAGGATCTATCTCCGCGATAAAGCTTGCCAGATTGCGGACTTCCTCAACATCCACATATCCTGGAACAAGCAGAGTGCTGGCCGTTAAGATGGGCAGCTCGGGGCGCTCCTTAAAGAATTTTTCGCCGATCATTTTGAAACTCTGGAGGGTGGGGGTGTTGGAAACTCCGCAAAGGGCTATGCTCAAGTTTTCATCCCATGTTTTTAGGTCAAACTTGACGTTTCCTCCGCTGATGAAAGAAAGCTCAGCTGCTTTTAACGCGGGTTCCTCCATCCAGTATCCATTGGTCTCCCAGCAAACCCTGAAGATGCGCTCCTCCTCTTTAGCCTTATCCAAGGCGATTTGACTCGTCTTCAGAGCATGAGGTATCTGCACTGAGGGGTCTCCTCCGAAAAAGCATATACACGACACATGGTCATCTACTTTAGCAGCTAAGCTTTCTGCGCTCATGACGGGACGAAGCCCAGCAGCCAGGTTTCGGTAGTGCCAGTTCTGACAAAACAAGCAGTCGAAACTGCAGGCCCCATAGAATATGGCGAGGTTGGCGTATCCCGTTTCTGCACCACGTTTATACGCGTATTTTGGGTAGCCCGCGCCCGTGCATCCCGGACAGAACCACCATGCGACGCAGTTGGTGGGTAGTGGGTCATAGTACCATTGGAGGATTCCCTTTTCTGAGGTTCCACCCATCCGAACCAGTCGACCGCCCATGTTGTAGACTAGGCCGCAGAACCCCTTCCCGCCGATACCAATTTTGCAGTCGTTGGAGCAAACGCCGCACGAAATTCCGTTTGGGTCCTTCGGCGGTTTTGGTGGAAACCCGAACATTCCTCGGCTTTCTGCATGAACCCTGTCGGTTATTTTGAGGGCTTCCTCCGGCTTTTCTCGAATACATGGTAAACATACCCCAAGCTTACTAGAAATTATGAGTGAACCCTCACCGCAGATTTGGCATCGTCCCAACTTGTACACCAAGAAGGTTTAGGTAAATCGTTGTTTTTAGCATTACTCTTTTCAAACAGTTAACGTCTACAATTGGATTAAAGAAAAGAGGGATCTCTTCGAAACATAAAATCTATACGATTTATGGTAGTTTGCTGAAGGGGCTCCCCTTATTGATTTTCTTTCCTACGATGTATGACGGTAAAATCAGTAGTAGGCTGAGTATATGAAGGGGAAGCCTAGGTTGATGCTCCCGTGCATGGTCACGTCCCAAACTAGGTGGAGGAAACCTCCTATTAAGGCTGAGAGATAGGTTCGCTTCCAAGAGTAGTCGGTCCAATCGGCTCCCTTAAAAATCTTTAACCAGAATGGCTTACCCCGCTCCAAGAGTTTGGCGAGAACAGTCATAGCAGGAGCGACGAGGATGATGATTCCCAAGGGGTTATGGGTGATCGTGTGAACACCCATCAGTGTGTATCCCCCTAATATCATGGGGATTTTCAACGGAGGAACATCAAAGATTACGTGAAGAGCCGGCTCAATATCTATTAGAAGGGTGGCTAAGTAAAAGGCGATGCCGTGCAGGTAGCGGTAAACGAGTAGGTAAACCGTGCTCGATGGAAGAATGTGAAGTGGGGTTGGTGGCATAACGCTTCCTCATAAATCTTGTTTAACTACGTTGCTTCATCGTTGTTTATATTTTTAACGTGTTTGATAAGGGAACAAGGATAATAAGTAGCGACGTTTTCACTGTTTGTCATGCAACCACAAACTAAGAAAACTTTGTTGTTTCTTATAACAATCGTCTTCCTCGTACTTGCGACGTCCCTACTCGTTTTTTCAACAGAGCCCGGTCGATATCGTGGTCCTCCGTACCGATTCTTTCCTAGGGATGTGACTCACTGGTTCGGCTGGGTTGGTGCAGCGCTGTTGGGGGTTTCTGCCACGTATTCTGCGTTAAAGAGGGGCTTCTCAAAAAGCATTAAGCTTTGGCTGAGCATCCACTGCATACCCGGCATTTTATCCCTCGTTTTCGTGGGAATCCACCTCTTGAACAAGTTGGGGAGGATCAAGCCGGGCTACTTCTTGAGCTTCTTCACCTTTGGCTTAATGTTGGTTATTGTGGTTGGGGTATCGCTGGCCGATACGTGAAGATTAGGGTGGTGAAGGACTATTGGAGGACTCTTCACGTGCCCTTAACCATCATATTTTATGCCTACTTTAGTGATCCATGTTCTAGGAAAATTGGGCGTCCTTTAAAGTTGAAATTTGTTGTTTTCTTTAAACCCATGTGTGACTGATGCTTTACGATTATTATTCTGGGATATTCTTTGATGATAGCAAGTTTCTTATTTGGAGTAACCGACCTACAGGGGCGTTTCAGCTTTAGTGGAGAATGGGTGAGTGGAGACTGGGCTACATAGCTTGTTGAAGACGGTTGCCTTCAGTGAGCTGGAGAAAGAGGGTTATGATTTGTTCGTTGAGCCCTCGGAATCTCCAATCGTGAGGTTGAGTTGGAGTTTTTATCGTCCGGATATTCTTGGAATTCTTTCTAGCGAAACTGAGGTTAGGCTGGTTCTGGTGGAGTGTGAAACGAATCCGAGGAGGAGTCGTGTTCGGGGGAAGGGACTTAGGATTCGGCGTTATTTAACGTTCCAGAGAAGGCTGAACGAATCCTGCGGTGCTCGGTTGTTGTTGGTGGTTCCTTCGGGGAAGTTGCGTGCGATAGACGCTTCGGATGTTCGGAGACTTTGGGAGATCTGGATCGTGAATTATGATGGGAAGGTGGTCTGTAAGATTCCGAGGAAAACGCATGATGGAAAGTGATGAATAAAATTTCGGTATGGCCTACCCCCCGGGGTCTATTAGGCGCTTGACTTGGGGTTTGTTTGGGGGTTTGATGGCAAAGAGGCGGAGAGTGAGTCTGTTTTAGTGCGTAAAGTCAAATGTAAACAACTGTCTTATTTATGCATCACTTATACAAACAAAAGTGCTTGCTATTTTGTGGTTATGTGGTTTTCATCACTTAACGGCAACAGCTTTAGGCTTAAGTTCACATTATAGGACATTTCGATCGTTTTGGTCTTTGGTTCAGCATATCTAGGTATTTTTCTTTACCCATCTGATTTGCAATACGTATTTCATTGTCTGCAAAGCATTGTACTACATGGACGGGCTCAAATCCACAGAGCTGTCCTTCGGTGTAACCATTCGTTACTTTTGTCTTCTGATGTTCATCATATGCACATTTGCAGAACAAGTCTGGGAAATGACAAGCCCATAAACCAGGACAGCCTTTCGTGTCAAGAATTCTACAAGTTCGATTCAGTTCCATAAAAGGAGCCTCTCTACAATCAACAATATCATGAGATTTATTAAACATAAACCTTACTATTATTAACTATAAGAAATTTTTCAGAAATATTTATAAATCAAAAAAATTACATCTTATTTAACTTACATTGAAGAGGAAGAACATGGCAAAGATCGACGAAGTGAATAGAAAGATTGTTTCACTACTTACGAGGAACCCTGAGATGTCTCAGAGTGAAATCTCTGAGTTTTTGAAGATCTCCCAACCTGCGGTAGGTGCAAGAATAAGAAAATTGAAGGATGAAGGAATAATAACCCATTTGGTGGGTATAAACCTTAAAAAATCTGGTTTGTTTCTTGCAAAGGCGGATATCGAAACAAGAGAGAGTCAGAAGGTCCTAGATTTTTTCAAAGCGTGTCCCTTATATGCGAATGGTCTGTTAACGTCGGGAAAGCGTAATCTATGCCTTTTCTTACTAGGTGAGAACATGAGGTCCATCGTAGCTTGCATAGATAAACACATCAGGGGAAATCCTGACATTATCGATATCGAATTTAATTTCGTCACGGAGTTAACAAAAGATACTGTTCTACCAGTAACGATGGAAAAAGAAAAGAAACAGATTACACCTTGCGGAGAAAAATGCCTCGAGTGTTCATACTATACTTCAGATCGGTGTCTAGGATGCCCACGAACCATCGCCTATAAAGGAACCCTTCTCTAATACTTGTAACATAAGTGATACAAGCATCATTCACTCTAAAAAATACAAGAAGTAACAATTGTAACGCCGGAAGAAATCATCAGAAAGAAAACCAGCCATGGAATATACAGCTTCCTAAAGCTTATCTTGTAAAACATTTTTGGTTCTATTTCCAAGGTTTTAAGGGAGGAGATTTCTAAACTCGTTAAGGGAGAAGTTATTTGGAAGGCAGTTTCTTGAAGAAAGTTTTATAGAATATTCAAAGATTAGAGGCTGCAAATAATACGATAGATTTTAAATCTTCTAAATTGAATATAGCAACAAAATAATAAGATTTAAGTTCCGATTTGCAACGCGGAGAGTTCAACAGAACGATGGAGTAAAGGTTTATAAGTTTGGTACCAAATGGTATCATAGGTGACCGTTTTGGCTCAACGTGAGAAACTAGTGGAGCGTGAGGCGCATCAAATAGCCGTGAGGTTACCTAGAACCGACTACATCAGGATTCAGGAACTTATAGAGGCTGGACTCTACAGAAGCTCAGCTGACTTCCTCAGGGAAGCTGTCCGAGAGAAGCTCAGGAGCATGGAGGTTGTCAGCGTCCAGAACGTGGACCTAGAGAAGGCGGAGAAAATGATTGAAGAGTACTTGGAGAAGTATCCTGGTTCGAGCTTTGCCAGCGAGATCGCTGACGCCCTCGGACTAGACTACGGCGTCGCCTTCGAAGCCGTTCATAAGCTTCTAGAAGAGGGGCGAATAAAGAGGGCGAAGACATGACCGTCTTAACAGAAGAGGGGGACGGTATCATCGGCAAACGCATCGTTTACGTCGCCCGCAAGTTTTCAGGACCTAGGCTCATTATGAAGGGCGGGCGGCACAGGGGATTGGAAGGGGTCCTATACGACGCTGAAGCCTACATCGATATTGCCGTCCAAAAATAACAGGATTTAGACCGCTTTAGGTAAAAAAGGTTTAAACGGCAGCTTTCTACTCATCACTGTAGTTATAGCTGGTCGGTTATGTTCATCGTTTATTTAAAATAATGCATGCACACATTTATCTATTTAAAATGATGCACAAGTAATGGAGTTAAGCGTAATAAGTAGACCTCAATAGTTCCTATATTGTTAGAACATTAAATTGGTCCATGAAGGCTCTGGGTTCTCAAGCAATAATCTGATTGATTGTCGGAGATAATCACCTAATTTATTGATCGAATCTTCGTTTACTTTTAATCTTCTCTTTCTTCGTGGCCCACCGTGAACTATGGTGCTCCGCTCATCGTATGCTTTCTGTATGAATGAGGAGACCTGTTCGTATCTTTTCCTTCTT
>Ga0315312_1000212_pt1 | contig 87469 bp, 76 predicted proteins | sample TDP7_MG_FD_203629 | JGI IMG/M metagenome (GOLD analysis project Ga0315312, IMG submission 203629) | Freshwater sediment microbial communities from Lake Towuti, South Sulawesi, Indonesia - TDP7 | ecosystem: Environmental > Aquatic > Freshwater > Lake > Sediment | place: Indonesia: South Sulawesi...
CCCCAAAAACAGGCATCTATTTTTTCATTTACCCGTAAGTGCGAATACCCAAATTTTGGGAGATCGACCCCGATCCCGTCGCAAACCAGGAACAAGAAAGCCTATTTCTCAGACAAGCTCCTAGCGGGGGGCCGAGTGGCGGAGCGATCGCATACACCGTAAATCCCCTTGCGTAGAGAAGCGGAACGATCTCTCCGCGATGGGGCAATGGCTGAGTCAGCCAGAGGACGACGTTTAACTGGAAAAGGGGGTCTTTGAGCAGCTCACTCGGCGTCGAGGTCATAGGGAATTCCTTGCGTAGATTCTTCGACCATCTGCTCATAGGGCTTATCGCCGATAAACGCCTGCGCTCCTGGGTCGAGATATCGCTGAATGTTGGTCACGAGACGGTGCACCGTATTCCCACATGTGCCGTTGGGAATAATCGCAGTGCACCCCTTGGCGGTGAGTTCCAAAAAGAGGGGCTGCCAGAGATGCCGGTCAACGCCGTAAACATGCACCTTCGTTGGGCCCAGCCGGAGCGGATGGCCCCAAAGCCGGAACCGGTTCCGCTTGCGCTCAAACGTGGCGGTGATCCAATAGTCGAAGACCCTCGCGGTTAGCGGCTCGCGAAAGCGAATGACCACCGGAGCCCCAACGATTTTCCGGAACTGTCGAGGGACGGCAACGGATTCCTCTATGGAGTACCATGCTTGCTCCTCCGTTGATTTGAGAAGCTGCTCGTAAATGCGCACCACGAACAACAAGTGGCTCCGGTGGTCTCGGAAACTCTCGCTTCTGTTGGTTACGCGTCCATTGTCGTAGAAATCATGGCCCCCACGACCCACGGGAGACGGGAACCGCAACTGACTGATCGCATACAAGGGAAAGTACACCTTCTGCAAAGCTGCGAGTTTTTCTTGGATCACACCTATGCGATCTACCAGGCGGAAACTGGTCGCACGCCGTTCGATAACCTCCTCCAGTTCCTCCTCGGGGGAACTCTGCGACGCTTGCTCATCCTTCTCCTCAGGCTCCGATGTAGCGCCGTCGACGTCAAAGATGCTGTCGTGGGTGAATACGAGCCGGCTGAATCGCTGTGGTCGACTCAACCGCGTGACCAGTTGCCACAGCACACCAAATGTCAACCCGCTCAGCCACACGTGGTCCAGTTCTGGACTGCGCAGGACAAGATGCCGTACCCATGCTACCAGTTCGTCTGATTCCATATTGCTATAAAGTGCGAGGATCCGAGGACGGAGGCGCTCCAGGAACCCAATCTCTCCCGTTTGTTTGTCCGTCGCTAAGAATAGCCATTCGTCCAACGGTTCCAGGCATAGTCCACGCCTGGCCGAAATGGCCTGAAGTCCTTCCGGTGTACGCGCCCCGGCCCCGTCGAGAAGTTCCAACAAATGGGTCTTAACCAAGGGCCCCCTCAGTTTGCGTTCGTCGAGTTCTTCCATACGCTTCAGGGCATAACCGTCGAAAAAGCGAATCATTTGGCGACGGTCCCGTATTTGTCGAAGGGACGTGTCTTTCATACTATCTTCGCCTCAATCATCTTCGTGGTATCGTTGCCGAAGATGTCCACGACTTTGACAAGGACTTTGTGGATGCCGGCTCCATCATACACGTGCACGGCTTTTGTTTCAAGCTTGGGATTTTTTCGGGTGCGGAACGATTGCCAGCCGTTGTGGAAGGTGTCATCGTGGTAGTCCCAATCAACGGCCCAGTAGTCTATGTAGTCCGCAAACTTTTTTATTTTCGCGCGGACTTCGTCGGGGAGATATTCGGGGTTGGCAATGATGAAATCCTTGATGGTCACGCTGAGGGTTTTCCCTCTAACGGTGTGAGCCAGTTCAAGGTAGTTCAAATCGAAGAAGCGGATTTGCTCCTTCGCGGGGTCTTTCACTTCAAGGGCTTCTTTCGGGATGGAAATCAGGCGCGGCTTGACGCCGAAGTCTTCCTCGATTTCCTTTGTGAGGTCGTGGAGACCCATCTCGAAATCCCAGCCTAAGAAATGGACTTCGCGGATGTTTGCTTCCTTGGCTTCCTTGAGGGTCTCGCGGATCTCTCGCATGGTGATCGGGCTGTCAACGCTGCCGATGTGGACCGAGGCGCGGGCTTTTTTCCCGTGGAGCATTTTGAACCCGGTAACAGGCTCCGCGCGATAGAGGTCGAGGATGAATTTGACGTACCGCTCCCATCCGGCGACGCCGTTCGCGGCAAGCTTATGGCGCTCGTAGTTGCCAAGGTTGAGGATTTCAAACGGCTTGCATCCCTCGATTTGAAGAAGGCGCTTTCGGGTTACCTGAATCGCCCATTTGGACAGGTCGCACATAATCCATCGCCTGCCGAGCTTCTCCGCGACCGCTCCCGTCGTCCCCGACCCGCAGAAAAAGTCCGCCACAAGGTCACCTTCGTTCGACGAGGCCCTGACGATGCGATCCAAGAGCGCCTCCGGCTTCTGGGTGTCGAAGCCGAGCAGCTCTGGAGAGCGGTTGTGTATCTTCCGGATGTCCGTCCAGACGTCCTGTAGAACGACACCCTCGAACTCCTCGAGAAACCGCTTGAGCCGCGGCATTCCCTTCTTCGGCCAGTGTATCTTGCCCTCCTTATCAAGGCGGTCAAGTTCACTCGGCACGAACGCCCAGTGGCGCCCCCAGGCCGATGGGTCTATCCCGCGCCAGGGCCTGCCCGACTCCCCGTCCTTCGTGACCCCGGCGGCTGTGAGGTCGACACGCATGTACCTTCTGCCGGTCTTCTCATCAACCTGGTCGAAGAACTCTCCGAGGTAGTCGGGGCTGGGCGGGGTCCTGACTACGTTCCAGGTGTGGCTCTCACCTTTCCGGTATAGGTGGATCGAGTCGTGTATGACGCCGCAGCGATTCGGGTCGCTATGGGCGTAGGTGCGCCTCCAGATGACCTCGTTGAGGCACCGCTCGGGGCCGAAGATCTCGTCCATTGCCGCACCTACATAGCGGCTTATGCCGGGGCCGACATGAACGTAGATGGTTCCGTCTTCCGCCAAGAGTTCGCGCATGAGGGAGAGGCGTTCGAACATCATCTGGAGGTAGGAGTCGAGGCCGCGACCCCATGTGTCGCGGTAGGCTTTTTCCTCTATGATGGAGGGTTCTTTGACGAATTCCTCGTCTCCGACCCGGACGCGGAAGGAGAAGTCCTGCCCGGTGGCGAAGGGAGGGTCAATGTAGATGAGGTTGATTTTTCCGGCGAAGCGGGGAAGAAGAGAGGACATGACGACTTTGTTGTCGCCCCAGATGAGCATGTTTCGCCATTCGGAATCCCGGGCTTGCTTGGTGAAGAGGTCGCGCTGAGCTTTTTCGCGGTCGGCTCTGGATTCGTTGACGGTCTCGACGACCTGGAAGGGGAGGATGGTTCGGTCGACGGGCTTCAGCTCACCCTTTTCGTCGTACTTTCCTTCCCAGATGAGCTCGGTCATTGTGGTAGCTCCTTGGAAAGATAAGCTTTTGTGGCGGCGAGGAACTCGCGGGATCGGCGAAGAGCGAGTCTGGCGGTCTCCTCGGAAACCTCTCTCATAGCTTCGTAGTCGCCTCGTTGCCTATCCCGGAAGGCTTTGCGCAGGTGGTCGTGGAACTTTTTGTCGAAAAGAGCGGTCTTAACGAAGTGCCGACCGAACCCTGCGATGACGGCGGCGTGCTTTGAGAACGAGCGTCCCCCGCTGAGATGGAGCGCCTGTGCGCAGTAAAACATCGTGTAGTAGGAGCGGGCAGCAGAAAAACGGAAAAGCCCTTGCCGGAGGGGGGTCTCCGCGGCGACGATGCTTTGCCCGGCCAACCGCAGCAGGGCCTGGGTTTCCGGCGTCATATGGGGATGCCCTCCCGGCGGACGTTAAGCAACAGCGGGGTATTGCGCTGAAGGTAATCCTCTGCAGAGATTGCCTCGAAGGTTAGCAGCACGTCGTATTTCAGGCAAAGCTCTGAGGCGAGGGGGTCAATGCGCGAGAGCTCAGCTTCGGGGTCGTGAAGGTCTTGTAACACAATCAAAAGGTCAATGTCCGAACCCTCTTGCGCCTCCCCCCTGGCATACGAGCCGTAGAGAACGAGATGCCGCAAGTTCTCCCCGTACACAGAGCTGAGGCGATCGCGTGCTTCACGCAGGACACGGGAAATGGGCTCCGTCATCGGGGTCCCTCCGGCGAAAGAAAAGACTTTCTGGCGTTGTCGAACTCGTGGGCCTGCTCTACAGTCAATTCGGCAGTCTCCCTCGAAATTTTGCGAATGCGGTCGTAGCCCGTCATCTGGCGGGCCTCGAAGGCCTCCCGGAAATAGCGACGGAGCTTTGTGCCCATAAGCCGGGGTTCTGCAAACTCGCGTCCGAACGCCGCGATCACGGCCGAGTGACGCGAAAAGGACTTGCCCCTGCTCAGCAGCAGAGCCTGAGCACTGTAGAACATCGCGTAATACGCACGGGAGGCCCCGAAATGGAAGAAGCCGCGTGCCACCAGGTCACTGGCGGCATCAATGCTTTCCTGTCCCCTTTGAAGGAGGGCTTGAACCTCGGGTGCGGTCATACCTCGACTGCCTCCCGGCGCACGTTGAGGAGAAAGGGGGTGTGGAGGTTTTGGAACTCCGATACGCTCAGTGGAAAGAAGGTGATGGTCAGGTCGTGGGCAAGAGATAGACGAGAACCTAATTCGCTCATTCGGTCCAATTCCTCGCCCGCGTCTTCGACCTCGTCGAGCACCACCAAGAAGTCTATGTCGGAGTCGCCGTTCTCCTCGCCTCTGGCGTAGGAGCCGTAGAGATAAAGCCCCCGAAGGCGAGGACCGTACAGGCTACTCAAACCGGCACCGACCTCCTCGCTGATCCTCTTGGCTTTCCGGTCTATGGACGATTCCCGTCGCATAGCGTTCATTATCCCCTAAGGCGAGTCGGATGTCAACGCCGTGATATAGGTGCTTGTTGAGGTGGGCACATACGCCGCGGCCCAAGGTGTCACGGTAGGCTTTTTCCTCGATGATGGAGGGTTCCTTGACGAATTCTTCGTCTCCGACCCAGATATAGAGCATTGTGTAACAGGAGCGAGAGGCCGAAAATCGGAAGCTCCCCGCATTAAGGAGGAGTTCAGCGGCATCTTCACTTTCCTCAGCCATTCGGATCACAGCTTCAATTTCAGGGGTCATACCGGGATGCCCTCGCGACGCACGTTAAGGAGCAGGGGAGTGTTCCGCTGACCGTACTCCCAAGCGCGCATGACGAGCAGGGAGATGAGGACATCGTGTTGGAGGGAAAGCTCAGAGGCGATCGGACTCATCCGCTCCAACTCGCGCTCAGCGTCCTGGAAGTCATCCAGCACTATAACAAGGTCAATGTCAGACTCTGGCGTCGCCTCGCCTCTGGCGTGGGAGCCGTAAAGGATCACGCAGCGCAAATTATCGCCGTACATGAGGCGGAGACGGTCTCGAGCCTCACGCACAACAGCCGGAATCAATGGCGTCTTCGGCAAGTCACTCCTCCTTTGGCGCAGCGCTTCTTCGGGCTTTCGCGCTCAACCGCGGGCGCGGTCTCGCCTGCTTTTGCCGCTACACTCCTGTTGCACAAGATACCTTGCGCGGGGCGTGGAGTCAAGATGATTTGTCCGTGCACGCAGCGAAGGAGGGAGGACATGACGACTCCGTCATCGCCCCAGATGAGAATGTTTCGCCTTTCGGTGTCCTGGGCCAACTTCGTAACCCAATCTCGCTGAGCTTTTTCGCCCTCGGCTTTGGATCCATTCACGGCCTCGACGACCTGAAATGGCAGGATGGTTTTATCAGCCGGCTTGAGGTTCCCCTTCTCGTCGTATTTTCCTTCCCAAATTAGTTCACTCATGGGGATACCTCTTTTCGAAGTCGTTGGATGAAGCCCTGAATGTCCTCCAATGAGGTGCGAACGTCTTCCTCGGTTGCGCCGGCGTCAACCAAAAGGGGATAGCGTTCAAGGAAGTAAAAGGCTGTGATTTTTTGGCAGACGGGGCGGAATTGTTCTAAGGAGGCGTCGTAGCTCACCGCATCGTCCAGCAGAGCATCGAGGTTGTGGATGCGCCTGAGCTGCCATCCCCTGGAGAGAAGGAAAGCCTTGAGAAACTTCTCCACCGCTTGTTGAAGAAAGAACCCAGCCGCTCCGGGGTCGTGGGCTGCAAGCATGGTCTCTACCCGATTCAGGTCTTTCGCGGCAATGCGTAGCCAGTCGGCAGGGTAAAGTGACTCCTCACGCTCCATACAGCACCTTTCCCTTCTCCAAAATCTCTGCGATGAATTGGTCGCCAGCGGCCAAACGGGCTTCAACCTCCCGGGGCGTCAACACGACAGGCTCAAGAGGAAGCGATCGGTGTGTCCCCGTGAGGACCCGGTGGACCCTGACCCAGCGGTCTATGAAGCGCTCCGGTGTGTCCTTGATCACCAAAAGGTCAATGTCGCTGTCCTTATCGGGCTCGCCGTAAGCGTACGAACCGAAGAGAATAACCTTTTGGGGCGCGTAGTGAGCGACTAATTTTGCCAGCATGCCCTCGATAGCGTCCGACGCGTCATACCCCGAGGCAGATTCTTGGCATCCCCCGGCCTTTGCGCGGTCACCGTGTTCTGCCTCCTGGGCCCTGTCTGCTGCCTGCTGTTCCCTGTGTGCTTGCTTCAAATCTCCGCCCCTATCATCCTGTTGCGTTACTTCCAAAAATGTCCACCACCACCTTGAGTATACTGAAAACAGAACAATGTGGAAAGCGTGCCAAAGCCCCAGATGAGCATGTCTCGCCTTTCGGTGTCCTGGGCCAACTTCGTAACCCAGTCTCGCTGAGCTTTTTCGCCCTCGGCTTTGGATCCATTCACGGCCTCGACGACCTGAAATGCCAGGATGGTTTTATCAGCCGGCTTGAGGTTCCCCTTCTCGTCGTATCTCCCTTCCCATATAAGCTCGGTGATGGTTACAGTTCTGACCTCCGCTTGGCTCCCGCCCGTATCAGAATACATCGCGCACGGCGATAGAATCAATGGAAATTCCGGATGTGAGTCGGCGTGTATTCTCCGCTGAGACGCGGCCCGAGAATTCCCGGAGTCATTGCCGCCCCATATGCCAGGAGAGGCCGTGCTCACCAATAGGCGGGAAGTTCTCGGCGGCGGCCGGTGGTTTTCTCGAGGAAGTAGATTTTGCCGTTGGCTTTGCCGAATTCGTAAAGCTGGCGGGTCAGCTCAACGTCGCGGCGGCAATATTCCTCGAGCTTGTCCAACAAGCCCGCTTTGAACCATTCGACGGCTTGCAGCCCGTCCGCGCTCTTGCCGACGCCGAGGGTAGCGTGCGCAAAACTCTCCAGGCTTACCCTGAAACCGAGAATGGCTTCCGCGTGGGCAAGGATGTCGAGGGTTTTTATCTTCTTCAGGTCGCGGGTCGTGTAGGGTTGGAGGACAACGTAATCGAATCTGATGAGATTGAATCCCACGACGAGGTCTGCCAGGAGAAGCTCCCCGATGAGAGCTTCCGCTTCGGGCTCGAAATAGGTGGTGTAGAGGCCGGTGGTGTAGTCGTAAACGACTCCGAGGGACATGCCGAGCTTGGCAATGCGTTCCCTTCCGCCGACTTCGTCAAAAGTCTTTTTTGTCTCGAGGTCAAAGACGAGCTTTTTCACGGAGCGGTTCCCTCAACGATGCCCTTGCCACGCCGGAGGAATTTCACCGCAGAGAACGCAGAGGCCGAGAAGACGGGGCGCGAAGCGAAATCGTTTTTTCGCACCACCGAAGCCCTCGGCAGCCCAGTGCGCTGTGGATGAGGCCCGACAACGAAGCGCTACTTCCCGATACAGAATTTCGAAAATATTTGATGGAGAATTTCCTCGTCGGTAGTTTCGCCGGTGATCAATCCGAGGGCGTCAAGGGCTTCTCGAATCTCGAGTGCGGGAAATTCCGGGGAGAGCCCTTCCCGAAGAGCCCCGATGGCGCCGTCTAAGGCTTCTCTCGCCCGCTGGAGGGCATCTTTGTGGCGGACGCTCGTGATGATGACCTGGTCGGGCGAAGGAATCTCTCCGGACCATATGCTTTCCATAATCCGCTTTTTAAGCTCCTCTATTCCATCGAGCTTCAGGGCCGAAATTCTGACACGCGGCGCGATTGACAATTCGCGCGAGAAAGCTTCCTGCGGCGCTCCGGAAGAGGAATCCCGAACTCCAGCGGCCGTGGGCGCCCTGGAACGCTCTGCGAGTTTCTCAACAAGCGCCTCATCGTCAACCTGCGGAGCGAGGTCAATTTTGTTGACGACGATGATGTACTTCTTGCCGCGAATTTCTTTGAAGATGCGGCCGTCCTCGTCGGAGACGCCTTCATTCGCGTCGAGGACGAAGAGGACCAGGTCTGCCTGCTGGAGGGCTTTTTTGCTTCGCTTGACTCCTTCCCTTTCGACCGGACCCCGGGGCTTTCGGATGCCCGCGGTATCAAAAAGGACCAGGGTAACTCCCTGGAGGATGAGGGATTCTTTGATGACGTCTCGGGTGGTGCCGGGGATGGGAGTAACAATAGCGACATCTTTCTCGAGGAGGACGTTGAGGAGTGTGGATTTGCCGACGTTGGGCTTTCCGGCAATGACTACCTTGACCCCCTCGACAATCTTTGCCCCGTCGTCGAAGCTCGAGAGGAGCCTCTCGATATTCTCGGCGGCGGATGAGAGCTTCGCACAGAGCTCTTCGCTCGGAGAAAACTCAATGTCCTCGTCGGGAAAATCTATTGACGCCTCGACGACCGCCGCAACATCCACGACCCGCGAGCGGATGGATTCGACCGCGTCGTGGAGTTTTCCCGTGAGCTGCTCGGAGGCGACGCGAAAGGACATTTCGTTTTGGGCGCTTATGAGCTGCTGGACGGCTTCCGCCTGGGAGAGATGAAGCTTTCCGTTGAGGAAGGCGCGCATAGTGAATTCGCCGGGGCTGGCTGGTCGAGCCCCTGCTTTTATGGCGGCGCTGAGCGTCTTGTGGAGGACGATTCGTCCGCCGTGGCAAGATATCTCGACGGTATCGTCGCCGGTGTAGGTGCGGGGCGCGCGCATGACAGTCAGCAGCGCCTGGTCAACGATGGCGCCGTCAGCGTGCACCTTCCCGTAATGGACGGTGTGCGTCGAAAAGCTTGACGGAAGACCCTTTTTGCACAGGAAAATTCTATCGGCGATTTGGAGAGCATCGGGGCCGCTGATGCGAACAATCCCCAGGCCGCCCTGTCCTATCGGAGTGGAAATGGCTGCGACGGTGTCAGAAGTGTTGATGGAAGCGAGTGACTTCATCAATTGAATTATATCCGGGCATCGCAGCGTGTCAAGGTGGAGAGACAATCGGCCAGCCCCGCCTTTGCCTCAGTAGCGCGACTCGGGTCACGTTGAGGAAGGCAGCGCCGCGTGCAAAAGGGGTGATCGGGGAAGCTCTCTTCAGAAGCTGTAAATGAAGCCCGTGGTGGCATTGGTGGAAGTGCGGGGCGCGCCCTCGGGGGGGTCGTTATCGTAGTCAATCGTGAAGCCCGCCGCGAGCGAAAGCCTCTGCGTGACGGCTGTGGTCAACTGAGTGATTGACCGGAAACGAAATTCCCCTTCGGAAGACAAGCCGGGATAGAGCTCTATGTCTTCCGAAAACTCTGCTCCCTTTCCGAGCTGCCAGTCGAAGCGTCCGGCAACCCTGACGAACCATTCGGTTTCAGAGTTCTCTTCCGGGGAAGGGGGAGCGGTCTTTTCCCACATTGCGCTGACGCCGAGCTCACCCTCCAGTGAAACTCTTTCTCCTGTGACGAACTTCCGGCCTGCGCCGAGGCCGGAGGATGTGCGGAGGTCAATGAGGTTGACCCTGTCGCGGAACAGGCCCAGGTTCCAGTAGGCATAAGTCCGGGGCTTAAAGAAAACGTCAACTTTCCCGGAGGCTTCTTGTGCGTTGGCGGTATCGGCGACGTTGGTCCAGCCGTATCTTGCGGCGCCGTCGAGAGTCAACCTGGTCTTCTCCGTCTCGCGGACGGCGTCCACGTTCAGGTTGGCGTTCTGGGTATCTTCTCGCCCGGAAGTGCTCGAGTAGCCAAACCGCACTTTCCCCCGCCACTTCTTCGGTCCGACGGGAGACGGTTGCTCGGCCTTTGGCGGTTCTTGGGGGACTACCTTGCCGCGCGGCTGCGAAATCCCCGCAATTTCCCCGAGCGGCACCTCGTTTCGGCCGAGAGTATCGCTCCTGAAGCCTATCCTGTCTCCTTCGACAACGATGTTCTCGACGTGAAGGACGTCCCCGCTTTTGAATTCGAGCTTGCGTGGCCCTTCCAGTTTCATCGAAACCACATCCTGCAGCGGGACCGTTTGCGATTCGCCAGACGAATCAACGACCACTACGTTGCCAGCCCTCGAGTAGATGAAACTTTCCGGGCCGCCGAGCTGCCGACCCGTCTTGAGGGTGACCACATCGGCCCTCGCGCTTCCGAAGGAGAATATCAACAGCCAAATCGCGCCCGAAGCGGCTGCCAATCGTCTTTTTGTGAGGTGGAGCACAAAAGTCTTCATTGCTTGTTACTCTTCGACGCTCCTCCTGATGGAATTGTTCAAACGCTGCTGCGCCACCAATGCATGTTGAAGCGAGTATAAAGGCGACCGGTCGCCGAGGCAACGGATAATTGGGTTCCGCCTCGCCGAGGTGGGATGCTTCTTGCCAGACAGGGCACCTTCACACTATACTCATGTCGAGAGCACACGGCCCGACATAGTGAGCATGCTCGGCGGCTGAGCTGGTTCGAGAATGCGATGGAAACGCCCATGGCTACCGTGCGGCAGGATGACTCGCGGCGGTCCCCTGCGTCGAGGGTTATTCCGCAACGCCGGGCCCCGGCCCGGCAGCAAAGAACCCAAAGCCCTCTTCGCTGAACAGCCGCCGGCTGAAGATTTTCATTCCTGATTGGCCTATCTAATGCGACGCAAGCGCCTCAACTCTGTACTTGTCAAACCGGCGGGCGCCGACTGCAACATGGCCTGCGAGTACTGCTTCTATCTCGATAAGGGCGAGCTGTATCCGAAGAAGAAGGTTCACCGAATGGACACACGGGTCCTCGAGGAACTTGTCCGGCAGGTTATGGGGACGGGCGAGCCACTGGTGTCTTTGAGCTGGCAGGGGGGCGAGCCGGCTCTCATGGGGCTGGACTTCTATAAGAAGGTGGTCGCTTTTGAGCAAAAGTACGGGCGGGACGGGCAATCGGTCGGCAATGGCTTCCAGACCAACGGGCTGCTCACCAACGAGGAGTGGTGCGAGTTCCTCAAGGAATACAATTTTCTCGTCGGGCTGTCTCTCGATGGACCGGAGCACGTTCACGACCGGTATCGGCGGGACAGGGCAGGGAGGCCGACGTGGGAGCGCGTCATGAAAACCGCTGAGCTCATGGCCAAATACGGCGTCGCGTATAACATCCTGTCAGTCGTCAACGATTACTCGGCGCAATTTCCGAGAGAAATCTATTCATTCTTGACGCGGCAAGCGCTGCCGGCGGGTCGGCAGGAAAAGTTTCTGCAATTCATCCCCATCGTGGAGACGGATAAGGTGACCGGCAAGGCTGCGTCCTTCTCCGTTTCCGGGGAGGCTTATGGGCGATTCCTGTGCGAGGTTTTCGATTGCTGGCTGGAGGATTTCAGGGACGGCTGGCCAACGGTCTCCGTTCGCTTTTTCGAGACGGTCTTCCATTCCTACCTCGGACTCGAGGCGCCGGAGTGCACCAGCATGAAGGAATGCGGCTGCTACCTGGTCGTGGAACACAACGGCGATGTTTATTCCTGTGACTTTTTCGTCGAGCCGCAGTGGAAGCTCGGCAATCTGCTGAAAGACAAACTCGTCGAATTGCTCAACAGCCCCCGGCAGGAGGAGTTCGGGCGGATGAAGGCGAACCTGCCGGAACAGTGCCTGGGCTGCCGCTGGCTTCAGATATGCCGCGGCGGATGCACGAAAGACCGACTCCGCGACCCCGCGGACAACGGACTTTGCCATTTCTGCACTTCGTACAGGATGTTCTTCCAGCACGCCGACAAGCAGTTGCGGCAACTTGCGGAAAGGTGGCGTCAGAGCCGATAAGGTTGCCACAGCCGCCAGGAAGAGGTGCAGGCCTCTTCCTGCGTGCGCCTCAAGGTTGTGGAGTCGCGCGGCGGCAGACCGTGGGCTGAAGACCGTTGTAAGGGCGCGAGGTGCCGAAGACCTGAGTGGGCGGCGGCTGCTCTCCCGACGCTGACATGGGCGTGTAGGAAAGGGATGTTGTCTGATGCGGCGGGGGACGAACGTGCAGACGATGCGGGCCATGGCGGGGCGCCCCGGCGTTCACCAATATGGAAAAAAGCGGAGCGCTGCCTGAGTCTTCGTTGCTTTTTGTCAACACTCACAGACCTGGCAACGTCGTGCCGGGCAGGTTCTCTGAGCCGCATCCCCTTGGTGCGGCGTCAGATGGGGAAAGAACGCTTTTCGGGCTTGCTTTTTGCTTAGTGAGCAAGACGATATTTCTGTGCCCGCATATGAGCGGTGCCCATCTGAACAATCAACAGGAGGAGGAAGGCGTGAAAGTGTCAGGCACGATTAAATGCCGTGAGAAAGTTATGCTGTCGGGAGTTGCAGTACTCGCGGTGGCGATGGTGTTGGGCGGTCTGGCGGTGGCGTCGAACATGGGATTCAAGCTCAATTACGGTATCATGAACGCCATCAACAAGTTGCTCTATGGAAGCGGCGTCAGTATCCTGGCGGCAACGGATGACAACGACCCGCCGAGAACTACAATGGAGATGTTCTTGCACCTCGCCAACCAGAACCCGGCGCCGCAGAACAGCAACATGGGCTTCAAGCTGAACATCGTGTCGCTGCCAATAGAAGGAATCGAGGTTGAGACGCCGAGCGGGAAGGTGTACAGCGTCTATCAGGTGGGCGACGGAATATACATAGAAGGACTGGGTCTTCTGCCGTAAGAATGGGAAATTCCCTCCCTTCGGGTCAGACACGTTCTCGGTTCTTCTGCGTGGGTCTGTGACGACCCGCAGCCGCTGCTTGCCTATCCGCTGCAGAGGTCCGAGGTCCGCTCGCGTTGCCAGAATGTCGGGAATTGCGCCAAGGGCGCGACCGGCGAAGAGCGGTGGCAATATGGCAACCAGGGAGGCGAGACCACAAAAACCGCCGAAGCATACCACGGCGGAGGTCTCGGGAAAACGGGCGTCGGATGGTCGCGTAAGCCCGTAACTTGCTTGACCCCATGCGAGCTGTCGGGTAGAGTTCGGGCGGATGAAGGCGGCTTTGCCGGAACCGCGCCTGGGCTGCCGTTGGCTTCAGATATGCCGCGGCGGCTGCACGAAAGACCGCATGCGCGACCCGGCGGACAAGGGGCCTTGCCATTTCTGCGCTTTCTACAAGATGTTCTTCCAACATGCCGACGAGCATTTCCCCGAACTCGCTGAAAGATGCCAAGCCGGTCCGAGCGCGCAGGGACGGACATCACGGAGTTGACCCGGCGCGGTTCCTGGCGGCGCGAAACGGCTTGACGGGCCGAAGACGTTGCATTAGAGTAAAATTTAAGACGGCGGTGCTCTTCCATAGTTCCGTGGGCGTGCCCGGGCGTCCCGGCGGCGGGTTACCTGGAGGCTGTGAAGTATGGAGATAGAGGAACCAACTGCAACTGGAATGTCCGCGGCGGCTCCCCGGAAGAAGGTGAATCTATGGGGGCTGGCCGGGCTTGTGCTGGCCGTAGCGTCTTTAGCGTGGACGTGGGTTAGGATGTGCACCCTGGTTTGGCCCAGAATCCTCGGCGAGTCGTTTACACAGATAGCAGTGACCCGGAGGCTCTTGGGGGTAGCACCTTTTTTCGGTGCCGGCTTTGCGGTCGTGGGCCTGATTCTCAAAAAGGGGAAGGAATGGATATCGTGTGTTGCATGCTTATTAGTCGTCGGACTTGCCTTGGGAACGCGGGAATTGCTGAAGCATTCGCACCGTTGCCGCGTGGAGCGCGTCCGGCGAATCGCCTCGGCCGTTAGTCAGTACGCCAAGGAAAGAGGCGAGTACCCCGAGCGCATGTCTGAGTTGACAGCGCTGGGGCCGTCAGACCGGGCGATTGTGCATTTGATACCCGGGGTTTCCTTGGGCGACGAGGTCCGAATTCCGTATCGATTCAGCGGCATCACCCTTTTCGGCGCGGACTTGCAGGGCCCAAGGATGGTGTTCTATGTTAGGAAGGTGACCTTCGGCGAGCGTCTTTTTTATTCTGCCGAGGGCGAGCTTCACGCTGAGTCCGACGCCCAGAGGTTTACGGACCATCTGGACGCAAGCACTAAGGCTCGGCGCTGACGTGGCAGCGTTATGGGATGGTGTGGATTGCGGCTGCAGTTTTGGATCGCGGCGGCCCGTGGCCGGGGGCAGGATAAACGGACTGCTCGCCACAGATAGCGGACGGGTCAATTGACGCTCGGGTGATGTAGGGCGGGCTGCCCCCGGATATCCCGGGGCGGCTCTGGTCGCAATTTCAGCTGAGCATCACATGGGACAAAGCGATGGCGGAAGCGGTTAAGGAGGACAAGGAGACGCTGCTGGACTATCTCCGGCAGATGTACGAAATAAGGTTCTTTGAAGAGAAGGTGATGGAGCTTCTTGCGCACAACATCATCACGGGGGCTTCTCACCTTTACGCAGGCGAAGAGGCAGTTGCCGTCGGCGCGTGCGCGGCAATAGAGCCGACGGACTACATCAGCTCGACGCATCGAGGGCACGGGCACTGCATCGCCAAGGGCGGGCAATTGCCGCAGATGATGGCGGAGCTTTGTGGGAAGAAGACCGGCTACAGCAGGGGACGCGGCGGCTCGATGCACATTGCAGATGTCGCAAAGGGAAACCTCGGAGCCACCGGAATCGTCGGCGGGAATATTCCCGTAGCCACTGGGGCGGCTCTCGCCCTGAAGATGCGAGGGGAGAAAAAGGTTGTGCTTTGTTTCTTTGGGGACGGGGCGGCGAACAATGCTACTTTTCACGAGTCGCTCAATATGGCGGGCGTTTGGAAGCTTCCTGTCGTCTATATCTGCGAGAACAATCTCTACGGGATGAGCGTCTCGACGAAGAGAGCGTGCGCCGTACCGGACATCGCTTCGCGGGCGGGGGCATACGATATGCCCGGGGCAATCGTTGACGGGCAGGACGTTCTCGCAGTCAGGGAAGCTGTCAGCAAGGCTGTTCAGCGAGCGAGAGCCGGTCTCGGCCCGACTCTCATCGAGGCCAAAACCTATCGTTACTTCGGGCACTCGCGGAGCGACCCAAGGAAGTACCGCACGAAAGAAGAGGAGAAATTCTACAAAGAGCATCGCGATCCGATTAACCTGTTCATAGGGAAACTTCTGGAGCAGAAGATTGCCACCAAGGAGGAGATTGACGCTTTGGAGAAATCGGTCCACGATGCCATCGAGGAAGCGACGAAGTTTGCCCTCGAAAGCCCCTACCCCGATGTGAGCGAGCTGTATGATTTTCTTTACGTGGAGCCTTAGGGGGTGACTCCGGTGGATGAGACCTTTAGGTGGTTTACGACAGCCGACTTGAGTAGATATGAGGACAACTACGTCTCTATCGTCGGCAAAGAAGTCGTGTGCGCAAACCAGGATCCAGAGGTCGCGTATGCGGAGGCTAAAAAGAAATATCCGGATAAGGAGGTTGTACTTTGGAAAGTTCCCCGTGGCGACCCATTCATTTTCTAAGCGAGAAGACTATTGAATGATTGAGTTCGATTACCGACGGGAGCGATTGACAACGGGAGAGGTCGTATTTAGACCCGTGGCCAAGGTTTACGTCCTGAGACTCCAGAGGGAGTGGATTGCTGACTATTTCTATATAGACTCAGGCGCAGATTACACTCTGATCCCCTATCGCATGGGTCGGTTTTTAGGCTTCGAGGGGATTGCTTCTGAGGTCAGAGAGATGGGTGGAATAGGCGGAGCTATTTGTGTGAGATTTGCCTCTCTTCCCATGAGGATACAAGATTACCGCTTTGACTGCGCTATAGCACGGGCACAAATCGAGCGTGTCCCTTTTCTCTTGGGCAGAGAAGGTGTATTTGACCACTTCGACATTACGTTCCGGCAGAGAGATAAGAAGGCGACCTTCGTGTGGCGCGGGTGAACAAGGAGGAGCGGTTCTGGGCCTTACGAGGAATGAAAGGATGAGCGAGAAGTATTACTGGGAAGCGATAAGAGACGCCCTCAGGGAAGAGATGATCCGAGACCCCAACGTGTTCGTGATGGGGGAGGATGTCGCGATTTATGGTGGAGCATACGGGGCGACTCGCGGCTTGTACGAGGAATTCGGCGAGGAGCGAGTCCGGGACACGGCGATTTCCGAGGCTGCCATCGCAGGCGCCGCGACGGGAGCGGCGATGCTCGGAATGCGGCCTGTGGCAGAAATCATGTACGCCGATTTTCTTACGCTTGCGATGGACCAACTGGTCAACACTGCCGCCAAGAACCGATATATGTTCGGCGGGCGGACGAAAGTCCCGATGGTGCTGCGGACAGAAGGAGGAACCGGTCGCGGAATCGCCGCCCAGCATTCGCAAAGCACGGAGGCATGGTTCAACCATGTCCCCGGTTTGTACGTTGTGATGCCCGCGACCCCATGCGACGCCAAGGGGTTGCTGAAGACATGCATTCGCGACGACAACCCCATCCTTTTCGTCGAGCACAAGATGCTCTACGGCACGAAGGGAGAAGTCCCCGACGAGGAGTATCTGATTCCTCTCGGTCTGGCGGACGTGAAGCGCGGGGGGAAAGACCTGACCTTCATTGCCTACTCCAGAATGGTTCTGGAATCGCTGGAGGCCGCCGAGCAGCTTGCCAAAGAGGGGATTGACGCAGAGGTTGTTGACCTTCGCTCGATCAAGCCGCTCGATGTGGATACCATCGTCAGGTCTGTCCGAAAGACCGGCAAAGTCATCTGCGTCTCGGAGGCGTGCAGGACAAACGGCGTCCCGAGCGAACTGATTGCGGTGATTCAGCAGGAGGCTTTTGACTATCTGGATGCGCCCCTGGAAAGGGTTTGCGGGGCCGATGTTCCGATTCCGATGAGCCCGCCGCTGGAGGCAGCCGCTGTGCCATCGACAGAGAGAATCGTTCAGGCGGCAAGGGAATTGATGGCTTAGACTTGTCGGAGAGAAGGCCGGCAACCAACCGGCGCCTCGATTGGGATGAGATGCTCAGCTTGAGGTACTTGTCATGGCGACTCCGATAGTACTCCCTCAGGTCGGCGAGACAATGAATGAGGCGACGATTGTCCGCTGGCTGAGAAAAGAGGGGGATGCCGTGCAAAAAGGGGATGTTCTCCTCGAAATTCAGACGGATAAGGCCGTGCTGGAGGTGGAGAGCTTCGCATCGGGGACGCTGCTGAGAATCTTGGCTCAGCCCGGCGAAAGCATTCCCGTTCTTCAGGTGATAGGGTTCATCGGCGAGCCGGGCGAGAAGCTGCCGGAAGTCCCAAAGCCGCCACCGCTGAAGGGTGCTCCCGCCGTCGAAGGGAAGCCTCAGCCTCGTGCTCCTTCGGTCGCGAGAATTCTCCCCGAGGCGCCAGCAGTCGCCATGGAGGCGCCGATGCCTCCGCCGATGGCTCCTCCGCCAGTTGAAAGAAGGTTCAGCATTTCTCCGCGGGCGAAGAGATTGGCGAGAGAGCGGGGGATAGACCCGACGAAAATTGTTGGCACGGGGCCGGGTGGGAGAGTTATCGAGCGGGATGTCATGGCGTATCTGGAACGGAGAGGGTACGATCGCCTTCTCGTTTCCCCCGCGGCAAGACGCCTCGCCGCAGAGCTGGACATAGATGTTCTCGACCTCAGAGGGACAGGTCCTTCCGGGAAAATCGTCAAAGCCGACGTAATGAGGGCCGAAAGAGAAAAGCCGCGTCCGCTGAGCATGACGCGGAAGATCATCGCCTCGAAGATGGTCAAAAGCGCCCGCGAAATACCCTATTTCTTAGTGACGCTTTCGGTGGATATGACGGAGCTGGCCGCCGTCAGGGAAAGGCTTAACCGGGAGAGAGAACAAAGGATTTCGTACAACGATTTCGTAATCAAGGCTTGTGGCTTCGCATTGCGGTCTTTCCCTATTGTCAACGGTGTCTGCCTGGGCGAGACCTACAGGATAAATGAGGACATCAACATCGGGGTCGCCGTCGAAGCAGAGGAAGGGTTGATCGTTCCGGTGATAAGGAGCGCTGATCGCAAGTCCCTCAACCAGATAGCCGCCGAAAGTTCCCAGTTGGCCGAGAAAGTCAGGAACAGGAAAATATTGCCGGACGACTTAGAGGGCGCCACTTTCACCGTCTCTAACATGGGGATGCTGGGTGTGGACAGTTTTACAGCGATCATCCCCCCGGGACAGGCGGCGATATTGGCTGTCGGGGCCATTGCCGAATCGGTTGTCGTGCGTGAGGAGCAACCAGTTGTCAGAAAGACTGTGAAGATGACCCTCACCTCCGACCACCGCATAATTGACGGGTCCATTGCGGCTTGGTTCTTGAACGAGGTCAAAGAGAAGCTCGAAAATCCCTCCTGGGCCGGTTGAAGCGAGTCCCTTTCAGTCGCCGGAGATGAAGTTCGCGAGCGATAGTGTCTGGAGGCTTTCCGGGGATGGGCGTGAAAATCACTCACAGTGCGTGATTTCCACGCGTACACCCCTGGACGGGAATTCCCTGAAAATGTCCTAACGAAAATGCAGGTTTAGTGTTCCGCTTGCGCAGCTCATTGACGGGCAAGGATTAGGGCGATAGGCGGATGGTCCGGTCGGGTGCGGAAGGAGCAACGAAGTTGCTCGGCACAGAAATTGCACCCACAACATAAGTACCCAAACCACCCCTCCCGGATGGGAATGGGTCAGCTTAGCGCGAGAGGTGGGCTTTTTCGGATATCAATCGTCAGAGAGGGAAAAACCCGAGCCCTTCCGTCCCGAGCAGGTGGTATCGTCACAGGAAAGCCCACCACGGCTAAAGGTCAGTCCCGTTCCCATCCGGAACATTTTTAGCCCCGCTATTGATGCCCCCAAGCCACTTGAACCGCCTGAATGCATTTTGGACAATCCGCTTGAGACAGGCGGGTCCGTGGGATGATAAGGGGGCGTTGAGGTTCCCTGGGAACGTGTTACCCCGGGCATCATCGCGCTGACCTCGATTTTCCTGCGGAGAGAGAAAAACGCGAGAATGACGGTCGGGCATTTCTTCCCCATACGGTCAGATGGATGTGCCTCGCCCCGCGGGAACGCGGCGTGTGTCCTCTGCGAGAAATGGGCAGATGCGATGGGCTATCGGTTGAAATCGCGCGGAATATAGACGCTCGACAACATCCACATCGTAGCCGCTGCCCGGGCAACGACCTCAGCGAAGACAGTCGTCCCGGCCCGGGAACGGCTCCGAGGATTGGGAAGCGGGGTCGAGCTTTTTACACCCGCGGGGCCGAGGGCTGTGCCTCCGATGTGTTTTTCTCCTTGAACGAGGTGGAGGTTTGACATATAAGTGTTAAGTCCACAGGCGGGGCTTGGAGAGGCATTAGGGGACCTCAAACGCTGTTTTGTGAAGAAAGGCGAAGATAGATGTTTGGCTTGTCCAAGGCGGCCTCGAACGGCCAGGGGCCCGGTTTTTGGCTTCCCTTCGTAATCATCGGAGTCCTTTTTTACGTTCTTTTGCTGCGGCCGCAGCAGAGGCAGAGGAAAGAGCATCAGAAGATGCTCGCGAGCGTCAAAACCGGTGATAGGGTCATCACTGTCGGAGGAATTTATGGATTAGTGACTAACGTGAAGGACGGGGTTCTCGTCTTGAAAATTGCCGAAGGCGTCAAAATAGAAGTAAGCAGAGATGCGATCCGGGCGATTATCACGGAGAAGGAGGATTCTCAGGGTCGTCAGACGCAGAGAAGTTCCAGTCCGTCTGGCAGACGTTGAAAGGAGTCGTGGCCAGGTATTCTGCCCCCCGGCCCCGGCGGGGCGGGAGAAAGCCATCCCCGCGGGGAAAGAGGGCTGAAAGTCTCTCAGGAAGGATAAAGCTTTATGATAAGAAGCGTGAAGTGGCGGTTGGTCATAATCGGAATCGTTATTGCTTTTGCGCTGTTCAATCTCTACCCGACGTTGAAGTGGGCGAGCCTTTCTGAAAGCCGCAAAAGAGAGCTCGTGGCTCTCTGGGATAAGGAGGCCCGAGAGCTGCGGGAAGACCTCGATTGGGACAGGCTTTCGCCGCAAGAGAAGCTTGCCGACATCCAGGATTGGGTTACTCCGCTGCGGGAAGCTTATGAGGACAAAAAGCTGGACGAGAAGTTCTGGCAGCGGGTCAATGGCGGTGACCTCACCGGGCTGAGCGAAGAGGAAAAAGAGGAGTTTCTTTCCCTGTGCGAGAAGCTCACCGGGAAGAAACCCACTTCGGATGCGAGCCCGGCGCAGCTCCGTGAGCATCTGGCCTCGCTGCGTGAGGTTCGTAAGAAACTGGACAAGGATTTCTGGAGTTGGGTGCAGCGTCCGAAGTGGGCGACCCTTGGCAAAAAGGAGAGGGAGAAATTCAGGGGTATCATCCTTCAGCTTACCGGCAGGAGAATCCCACGCACCCCCACGGTTGCTCGCAACATAATCAACTGGTTCAGAAGGTGGTGGGAAGGGGACGAGAGCCAGATCATCAGCTTGGGCCTGGACCTACGAGGGGGCTCGTATTTCATTCTTGAGGTGGAAAAGCCGAGGGGGATGTCGTCGGCAGAGGCCGTCGAAGGCGCCACGCGGGTCCTGACGGACAGGATTGATAAGACGGGTGTTCGCGAGCCGGTGATCCAGAGGCAAGCGGTCAATAAGATCATTGTGCAACTTCCCGGGGCGACGGACGTCGAGCGGCAGAAGAGGCTCATCCAGCGGCAGGTTCTGATGAGATGGCTGCTTGTGGATGAGAACCGGGTGAAGCTTCCACAGTTTTCGGAAAAGAGGCTTCTTGACCTTTATGACCAGGCCGAAGCGGAGCTTAAGGAGGAGTTCAAAGACAGAAAGGATGAGCGGGGTAACCCTGTGGAGTGGACGTGGAGCGACCTGGACCTGAAGCTTGGAGCATCTCTCCCGCCGGACACCGTTCTGAGAGTGTGGGAGCATCAGGAGCGACACGCCAGCGGGCGAAGGGTCAAGATGATGACGCCCCTTCTATTGCGGTCGTCGGAGGAACAGCCAGAGGTTATTAAGGGCAGCGAAATCATTAGGGCGGAAGCCGGCCGAGACCCTGAAACCGCAGAGCCGATAATCAACTTCACATTGAACAACGAGGGTGCCCGCAAATTCGCCGACGTCACGAGAGAATACAATGCGCAATCCAAAAACAGCATTTCGACCCCAAGGGGGTCAAGGGGATGGCGGCTTGCCATACTTCTCGACGAAGAAGTGATCTCTGCCCCGGCAATACAATCTGAAATTTTTGCATCGGGGAAGATTGAGGGGAACTTTACGCCCGAGGAGGCGAGAGACCTGGCGATCCAGCTTAAAGCGGGTGCTCTCCCTGCGAAGCTCAATATCGTCGCGGAGAACACGGTCGGACCAACGCTTGGGGCGGATTCCATTCGCAAGGGCGTGACCGCGGCGCTTTTGGCACTCGCGCTTATTGTCGTCTTCATGTGCGCGTATTACCTGCTGGCCGGACTCATCGCTAACTTCGCCCTGGCCCTGAATATCGTCATCATTCTTGGGGTCCTGGCGTCTTTGAGAGCCACTCTGACTTTACCCGGAATCGCGGGGATCATCCTCACCATTGGTATGGCCGTTGACGCAAACGTCCTTATCTTTGAGAGGATACGTGAGGAACTGGCGGCGGCAAAAAAAATCGCTGCCGCCATTGATAGCGGCTACCAGAAAGCTTTCGTCACAATTCTTGATTCAAACCTCACGACATTCATCTGCGCGATCGTTCTTTACTATGTGGGCACCGGGCCGGTCAGGGGATTTGCCGTGACCCTGGCGATAGGTCTGGCCACAAGCATGTTCACAGCCATCGTGGTTACGAGAGTGATTTTCGATCTCATGCTCAGGTCCAAGCGCTTCCAGGGTCTGCGGATGCTTTCGATTCTTCGCAAGCCAAAGCTCGATTTCGTCAGGCAGATGAAGAAAGCGGTCATCGGTTCCATCGTGGTGATCCTCCTGGGGATGGTGTGTTTCGGAGTTAAATGGTCCGGTAACTTCGGGATTGACTTCTCGAGCGGCACCAGCGCGACGCTTGTCTTTGAGAAGGAAATCACCAGGGACAGCCTGGCAAAAATCCGTAAGGCTTTGAGGTCAAGCAAGGATATTGAGGACTTCAACCTTCGGCGGTTCCGGCTGGGCGGAGAAACAGCAGACACCGGAGTGGCTGTTGATGCCAAAATGACAGAAGGGAGAAATTCTCCCTCGCTGGCCGACCGGGTTGCGGCCGCGCTGCCGGGCAACCCTGTGGTGAGCAAATCGCAGGAGACGATTCACCCGACAGTGGCTCACCGCCTCTGGAAGCAGGCCACGATAGCCGTATTGGTTTCGCTTGTGGCAATGCTCGTTTACATTGCGTGGCGATTCGAGTTTCGGTTTGCCCTCGGCGGGATAATCGCGCTTTTCCACGACGTCATGGTGACTCTGGGAGCCATGACCGGCTTTTTCATTCTGACACAGAGGCAGCTCAATCTCCCTGTTGTGGCTGCGGTTTTGACCATTATCGGTTACTCCATCAACGACACCATTGTGATTTTCGACCGTGTCCGCGAAGACATGAAAATCATGAAGGGCGTTGACCTCAGAACGATTATCAATACCGCCGTCAATCAGACGCTGAGCCGCACGCTTTTGACATCGTTGACGACATTGCTGGCAGTGCTATCCCTGTTCATTTTCGGCGGGCAGGCGATCAACGATTTTGCGTTCGCCATGCTTGTCGGGTGCGTCGTGGGAGTTTACTCGACTGTCTTCATTGCCAGCCCAATAGTTCTTCTGCTGGAAAAGACAAGGTAATTGACAAGCGAGCCCTGTTCCTGACAGGCCCCGCCTTTGGCGGGTGGACGCTGATTCGCCCTTCCCCATTGGCAGCCATGAACCGCGGAAAGATATGGACTTGTTCCCGGCCGGATGAGGAGAGATGCCGGCAGACAGCGCAGAGGTTCTCCCTTCACCCTTCGGTTGCCGCTGTTATGTACAACCGGGGCATCCTCAGCGACGCTGAAATCGAGAGGTTCCTCCGGGGCGGCCTGGAGGCTCTCTATGACCCCTTTCTTCTGAAAGATGCCGAAAAGGCTGTGGACCGGATTCTGCAGGCGTCTGCCAGGGACGAAAAAGTGGCGATATACGGGGATTTCGATGTTGATGGGCTGACGAGCATGCATGTATTAGGTCGTTTCCTTTCGTCGCTGGGGATAGAGTGCGTCTATTACGTACCGAACAGGCTCGTGGAAGGGTACGGCTTATCACCGGAAGGCATTGCGGAATGTCACGCAAAAGGGGCCGGTCTGCTCGTCACGGTTGACTGCGGCATATCTTCCGTGAAGGAGATAGATGCGGCTAACAGGCTGGGAATGGACGTTATCATCGTGGACCATCACGAGCCGGAGCCGGTGCTTCCGCGATGCTGTGCGGTGATTGACCCGAAGCGTCCGGATTGCAGCTATCCTTTTTCGGAGCTGGCCGGGGTTGGAGTAGTTTACAAACTGTGCCGGGCGATTCTCGAGAGACTGCCCCCGCCGACGGCGGGGCGGGGCGAGCGGGAAGGGGACGTCGCCTCCATCGGCGACAGAACGGGCGAAAAGACAGCAGCCGCTTCGGGCGGGGCCGTCCCCGGTTCTCGGCAGTTGCCTCCTCCCGGTGCGCTCCTTGACCGGATGATTGATATGGTCGCCCTCGGGACCGTCGCGGACCTTGCTCCTTTGGTGGACGAGAACAGGCTTCTGGTGAAGGCCGGTCTGCGCGAGCTCGAAAAGACTCGCAACATCGGGCTGCAAGAGTTGAAAGCGGTCTGCAACGTTGCGCCCCGCCTCCGGCGGGGCGGGGTCAGCACCTATGACATCTCTTTCCGAATTGCTCCGCGGCTCAACGCGGCTGGCAGGATGGGCAACGCGGAATCGGCGTTGCGCCTCCTCAACTCTGAGGACGACGTGGAGGCGTACAATCTGGCCTGCGTCATGGAGGAAAGCAACAAAACACGCCAGAAAATCGAACAGAAGATTCTCATGGAGGCGGAGGAACAGATTCTGAGGGAGGTGGACCTCTCTCAAAGCCGATGCATTGTCGTCCATTCGGAGAACTGGCACCAGGGTGTTACGGGGATAGTCGCCTCTCGCCTCACAAAGAACTACTACCGTCCCACGATAATCGTCTCCGTCGAGGGCGAACTCGGGAGAGGAACCGCGAGGAGCATACCGGAGTTCCATCTCCTCGACGGACTGCGGGAATGTCGCGAGCTCCTATCCACATTCGGCGGTCATCGTCTTGCGGCTGGTTTCGACATTTACATGTCGAAATTCCGGGCTTTCAAGGAAAGGTTCGAGAAAATCACCGCGGAAAAGCTCTCCCCAGCGGACATCACACCGAAAATCGCCATTGATTCGGTTATTGACCTCAGCGAGGTTACTCCGCGGCTGGTTTGTTCCCTTCGGATGCTCGAGCCTTTCGGAGAGGGCAATCCGCCGCCGGTGTTTGCCTCAAAAGGTCTTTTCCTGAGGGGTTCTCCGACGGTCGTCGGAAGCGGACACCTGAGGCTTTTGATTGAAGCGAGAGACGGCCCCGTGGAGGCAATCGCTTACGACATGGCCCACAGGCTCAGGGAACTCACAGACACCTCCCGCCCCTTTGACTTCGCCTACATTCCCCGCATCAACTCCTACAAGGGCGTTGAGACCCTCCAGTTGGTCATCAAGGATTTCCAGCCAGCTGAGGCAGAATCGTCTCTCGCGCTGAGCGGAACGACGCATTAGGCTATTGCACGGAGAGGTTCGTGCCAAAAAGGGTAAAAAAAGACTTGACAGCCCAGCGCCGCGCGATATTATACAACCAATTCGTTCATCGAAGGTGGATGGCCCGTGTAGGGCCAGCGTGAAGAAGTCCCCGTGAGGGGGCTTTTTCTATTTGAGGAATATCTTTCCGTACCCATGCACCCGTCCCTGATAAAGGTGCCGGTTGTACTTCCCTGCTGCCGCCTTGGAGATTTGCAGCCCGAATATGTCGCCCGAGGGTTGAAGTCTCCCGTTATCATGTAAGATTTCCTGCTTGGAGGGGTGTGCCAGAAGGTCCGCCAACTGAAGACCCGAAATGTTGGCGGCTTTGGGTTTCAGCTTCAGGTGCTTAGAGGTCAAAACTTTTTCGAAGAATTCTGAGCCCCGCCACTGAGTACCGCTGAGCACAACATTTTGATAGGCTCGCTTAAGTTGTCTGTCCTCCGTTGCGCCCCTGCTTTCGGCCATCACGTCACCGCGCGCATTGTAAAAGTTCAGGAAGCCGCAGAATCGCTCCAGCACGGCGGCCAAGCAATAATGATAGGGATGAAATGCGGCCTCGGCATACCGCTCGGCATGAGCCTTCTTGTCGATAACCACCGAAATGATCACGTAGCGACTTCCTTCGATGAACCGCAGAAGGTCTTGGTTAAAGGCCGAGAGCTTAGCCTTTTCCCGGAGGCACCAAAACGGCCCCCGGCGATTTATTATGTCGCTTCGGTGTAGGATCAGCGGCTCGTCCGGGTCGTGGGGGAAATGCTTCTGTTTGAGTCCCTCAAGAGCCGGGTGAAACTCGGTCCTATAGTATTGGCTCTCGATAACGCACCCTGTCAATCCGAGGTACCGCTTTGCCGGATCCTCAAGGCATGAGTACGCATGGTCACCGGATTCGTCGAGGTACAGTCGATATGTGCTCAACTGGGTCTATCCCGGTGCGAGTTCTGGCCTGACCACTGGTCTCGTGTCGCTGGCCCTATTGGTGAGATGGGTTCTCATGTTCCCCTGTTGGTTCATGCACCCTCATCCTGACTCGTTGTTCCCGGGTTGCGTAGTTTGTGGCGGGCGTATCGATCACGCCAGAAAAGAGTCCCCGTTCTCGCCACGCAGCTCACGCCTTGACGACCTTGCCGGCTTTGAGGCATTTGGCGCAGACTTTGATGCGCCGGACTGTGCCGTTTTGAATGACCTTTACCGTCTGGAGATTCGGCAGGAAACGGCGATTTGTCACGCCGGTAGTTCGCAAGCCAATGCCCCCTTTTTTCTTGGGCAGCCCTCTTCGGGCGATGCTTCTTCCCGCGACAGGTCTTTTCCCGCAGACAGCACATATCTTCGACATCACGTACCTCCGTTCCGATAACACTTTTCATTATACGTCGGCTGCTTGGTCTCGCAACTCTTTTTTTCAGCTTTGCTCCAGAGGGCGACCGTTCCACCGGGCCACTTCCGCCCCGAGTTGCCTTTGGCTGTTGACATGCATTGTCTTGCGTTGTATTGTCGTGGCAAGTGCATCTTATTACTCGAAGGCTTGAGGTTTCGTGGGATTGCATATGGGCTCAGATTTTACACACCGGAGTTCCCGAACCCTAAGCCCTACTAACCGAAACCCTAAACCCTGCATCCTTCGGGATGAGCTGAGCGTTGCGATGGCATGGAGCACCTTCCCCGAGGTCATTGACGGGACAGGGCTGCAAAGGGCATCTTACGTGGACACAACGGCAGGGACAGAGAGCATCAGATTTTACAGAATCAGGAGCGTGCAGTGAGGAGAATAAAAGGTCGGGAGGGCAGGAGGGTCGGCTGGGGTCGTCGGCGGAGCTGCCGCTTGCGCCTGTCAATGGCGTGCTTGGTAGCGATGGCTTTTGTGGTCTTCCGAGCGCATGTCGCGTCTGCCAGGACAATAGTCGTACCGACTGACTCCTGGGGCGTTGGCGGGGCATTGTCGGCCGCGCAGCCGGGGGATACAATCAGGGTCCTGCCGGGCGTATATACGGGCTACTACGACGACACGACGGCCATCAGGGAGGGCGTGGCAATCGTCGGTTCGGGCGCTTCAGTCACGGTGCTGCGCTGGTCGAAACCGCCCTACCGTTCGGTCCTCAAGGCGGAGAACGTGAGGGGGGTGAGGATAGAGGGTGTGACCATAATGGCGAGCTTGGGGGAAAAGGAGGAGTCCGCCGACGGTTTCCCGAGGGGTGGGGCGCTTTTGTGCCTCGGCAGCGAGGTTCTGCTGCGCGACTGCGTCGTAGTCGGCCAGGGGGCTCTTGTCCGGGAGGACGCCCAGGACCGCCCCATCGGCGCCATCTACGCTTCCGGAGGTTCATCTCTGACCCTCCTGAACTGCGTCTTAGAACGGAACTACTGCTGGGAAGGTGCGGCGGTCTACGTTGCAGGTTACCCAACCCCTTGCTCGCTTACGATGACCGGCCGCGTCCTCGAATCAAACTTTTCGACCGGAACGGCGGGCGCCCTGAAGATTGAGGGGGAAGCGGAGGTAATCCTGGAAGGCTGCCGGTTTGCGGGCAATTGCGCGCGGCGCGGTGGGGCTATATCTTGCACAGACGGTGCGCGGGTCACTGTGAGGAACTCCGTCCTTGCGGCCAACATCTTGTATCCCTACGGGGGAGGCGGGGCCGGGATCGCCGCCGAGAACTGCGATTTGACCGCGAGCAATTGCGTCATCGCCAATAATGTTTTCTGGTGCGGGCACGGGGACCGGGTCGGCGGGGCGGGGATTTTTTGCAAAAAGGGTTCTTTGGCTCTGACGAACTGCACCGTCTCGGGAAACAGAATCCTGGCCTCATATAATGACAGAGGGGGCGGCGTCTTCCTGGATGGGGCGGCTGGCACCATCACCAACTGCATCTTCTGGGACAACACCGGCGACATCTCGTCCACCAGCGCGGCGAAACTGAACGTCAGTTACTGCAACATGGAGGACATGTTCCCCGGCCCGACCATCGTTCACGTGCCGCCGAAGCTTGTTGATGCCGAGAGTGAAGATTTTCGCCTTTGCGGGGATTCGCCATGCATTGACATGGGGACCGATGATCCGACAGTCATCCCTCCCACCGATATCGAGGGGAAGCCGCGGGTCATTTTCGGAGGAAGGTTCGACCGGCCTGACCTGGGCGCTTACGAGTACGACCCGTCCGTTCCCCTCCGCATTTGCACAGAATCTCTCGGCGAAGCGATTGCCGACCACGAATACAGACAGGAGCTGAAAGCGACAGGCGGCTCTGGGCCGTATTTCTGGCAGGTTGCTTCCGGCGGTCTTCCGCCGGGCCTGGAGCTATCCGCCGATGGGGTTATCTCCGGGATTCCGGCAGCCCCGGGAAACTACGAGCTCGGGGTCCTCGTCGCAAACCTCCAGAACGAGGCGCGACACCGGACCTACCATCTCAACGTCAGCGGGTACGAGCACTGGTACGTTGACGCGAACGTTGCTTCCTCTGGCGACGGGAAATCCTGGTCCACCGCTTTCGCTTCGATTCAGGATGCTGTGCGGGCGGCAGGAAACGGGGACGTTGTCCACGTCGCCCCCGGCCGATACTTCGGTCGAATTCGGGTGGAGATTCCCATAGACCTGCTCGGTCCCGGCCCGGACCAGGCTTCTATCGAAGGCCTGCAGCAGTACGGCTCAATAATCTCCTTCTTCTTTCTTCCTTTCGGGAGGCTCTCCGGCTTCACGATAACCTACGGCAGGGACATGCAAGGAGGCGGCCTTTTCCTCTACGAGTCCGCAGTCACAATCGAGAATTGCATCATCGAGTCGAACTATGCCGGTCGCCTCGGCGGCGGAATCTACGCCAATTTCTCGCCGGCGAAAATCGAAAACTGCATCATCAGAAACAACATGGCCGGTGAGTGGGCGGAGGCCTACGTCGGCGCTGGCGGGGGAATCTATTCCCACTTCTCACTTCTCAAAATAAATCGCTGCATCTTTGAGAACAACCGAATATATTCGGAGTTTGGGAATGACTACCGGGGAGGGGGTCTGGCGCTTCACGGTTCTCGTCAGGTCATTACCAACTCCCTGATTGCCAGAAACTACCTCGATTGCCTCCGCCGGACATCGTGGACTGGCGGCGCGGGGGTCTTTGCCCTTTTCGGTTCCCCGACCATCACCAACTGCACCATCGCCGACAATTACGTGAGGCGCCCAGAGGGCGTTTATTACGCCGGGGGAATCGGAGCAATGGACTGCTGGGCGTCCATAACGAATTGCATTATATGGGGGAACACAGTTGACCTCCTGGGCGCATACGCCGAATTCTCGGTGGTTGGCACTCCTCCAGAATCGGTCGAGGGGAGAGGCAACATCAGCGTTGACCCCCAATTCGTGAACCCGGCTTCGTGGGATTATCGGCTGAAGGATACCTCCCCCTGCATAGACTCCGGCCAGAACCTGTACATCGAGGGCTTTGAGACCGACCTCGACGGGAACAATAGAATCCTCAACGGCCTTGTTGACATGGGCGCCTACGAGAACCCAAGGCACGTATTCGGAAGGCTCGTTATCGGGAAAGACGGCCATGCCGTCGCGCTGGCCTGGAACAGTCTCCCCGGCGAAAGCTATGCCGTCGAGGCCAGCACAGACCTTTTGCACTGGGAAAGGATAGCGAATGCATCTTCCCAGGGGCCTTATAGTAGATGGGTCGTTCCGTGGTCTGCGGTATCGCCCACATTCTATCGGGTCTGCCGCGAGACGCCCTGAGTGCTGCATCCCCCGTGTCGTTTCCCCGCAATCGTAGAAAGCCGATGGGGCTCGGAACCCTTCACCAGCCGGTCGTATCCTCGCTTTCCTTGACTGTCTTGCGGCGCGCGTGTAATCTCGTGCCGTCAGCAGCAAGGCAGAGGGCCGATAGGAAAGTACTTCGATGGAAATGGAATCGCAAGGTAGCGGCTCGAATTCGGGTCTCTTCTGACTTTCTACGGGACGGTGCCGAGCAGCCTATGCGCTGTCGTTGAGGAGAAGAAGATGCGTGGGCAAGAAGATGAGTTGTTTTGCATCTCAGGGAAGGTGGCGGCTATCACCGGAGGTGGAGGAATTCTCTGTGGAGCCATCGCTAAGGGGCTTGCGGAACGAGGAGTCAAAACCGCGCTCCTGGAGGTGCGGGAGGAGGCGGCGAAGAAGGTGGCAGATGCCATCAATTCCTCAGGAGGAGAGGCGCTCGCCATGAAGGTGGACGTTCTCGACGAGAAGGATGTTCTGGCTGCGAGGGATGCGGTGATGAAACGATTCGGGGGAGTTGATTTTCTCATCAACGGCGCCGGGGGCAACCGGCCAGAGGCTACTACCTCGCCGGAGAAAGAATTTTTCGACCTGCCGATAGATGCGGTTCGGTGGGTGTTTGACCTCAACTTCTTAGGGACATTCATCCCCTGCCAGGTTTTCGGAAGAGACATGGCGAGGCAAGGAGAAGGGGTCATCATCAACACCTCTTCCATGAATGCATTTCGCCCTCTGACGCGGGTCGGGGCTTATTCGGCTGCGAAAGCTGCGGTCACGAATTTCACGCAATGGCTTGCGGTTCATTTTTCGCTGAACTACTCGAAGAGCATCCGCGTCAACGCCATCGCCCCCGGATTCTTCCTGACGCACCAGAACAGATACCTCCTCGTAGACGAGAAGACGGGGGAGTTGACGCCGCGCGGGAAAGCAATGCTAACTCACACGCCGATGGGGCGCTTCGGCAATCCGGAAGACCTCGTCGGCACCGTCGTCTGGCTTCTCTCGCCGGCCGCGAAGTTCGTTCACGGTGCGGTGATTCCCGTGGATGGCGGCTATTCGGCATTCGGAGGAATTTGACGGAAGGAAGCAATGAGCGTTCTGGATGAGTTTCGTCTCGACGGCAAAGTCTCGATTGTAACCGGGGCGAGCCGAGGCCTCGGAGAGGCGATGGCCGAGGCTCTCGCGGAAGCCGGTTCTCATCTCGTCCTTGCGGCGAGGAGCGAAGACGCGCTCATGTCTGTTGCTGAGAGGATTCGCTCGCTCGGAGTGAAAGCACTCGCCGTCGGCGTGGATGTTGCCGAAGAGAGAGAACTTGACTGCCTCGTCGAGCGAACAATGGACGAATTCGGGCGGATTGACGTTTTGGTCAATAATGCCGGGGCAACGGCTCGTCATCCGGCGATTGATTTCCCGGTCGAGGAATGGGACCCGGTGCTGACGGTGAATCTCCGCAGCGTCTTTCTTCTCTGTCAGAAGGTCGCCAGAGTCATGATGAGGCAGGGGGGCGGAAAAATCATCAATGTCGCCTCGTTGCTTTCGGAGATTGGCGTTCCTTTTATCCCCGCATACGCGGCCAGCAAAGGGGGAATCCGCCAGCTCACAAAAGCTCTCGCTGTCGAATGGGCACAGTACAATATCCGGGTCAACGCAATCGGGCCGGGGTATTTCCGAACGGAGCTGACGGAAAGCCTCTATCGCGACCCTGAACGACACCGTCGGATTATTGAGCGGCTGGCAATTAAACGATGGGGAGAGCCGGACGACCTCAAAGGGGCGGTCGTTTACTTAGCGAGCAAGGCTTCGGATTACGTGACAGGGCAGATTCTGTACGTTGACGGAGGTTGGCTCGCTGGTTGAACAACCAGACGGACGGGAAGTGCGCAGACGGAACAAATGACACGGTGGAGGAGCAAAGACGATGACCGTTGATCCACAGGCGGAACTGAAGAGCTTCACCCCGAAGCATGATTTCCTGGTAGCGATTGATTCGGACGGATGCGCTTTTGACACGATGGAAATCAAGCACAAAGAATGCTTCATTCCAAACATCATCAAGTACTGGGAGCTTCAGCCCATCTCGAAATATGCCAGAGAGGCCGCGGAATTCGTCAATCTCTATTCGAAGTGGAGAGGAATAAATCGCTTTCCGGCCCTGCTGATGGTTTTCGACCTCCTCGCCGAAAGACCGGAAGTAAAAAAACGCCGCGTGAAGATTCCCGAAGTATCATCGCTGCGGGAATGGTCGAGCAAAGAGACCAAGCTCGGCAATCCTGCCCTTGAGGAGGCCGTGAAGAAAACCAACGACCCTGTCCTTGCCACAGCTCTTGCCTGGAGCAAGGCGGTTAATGCCTCCATCGCCGACATCGTCCACGGCGTTCCTCCATATCCCTACGTGCGCGAGAGCATAGAGAAGCTGTCGGAGTCGGCGGACATCATCATCGTTTCCGCCACTCCCTACGCAGCGCTCAAACGTGAGTGGGAAGAACACGATCTGGCAAAATACGTTTCGGTCATAGCCGGGCAGGAGAGCGGCACGAAAACGCAGCATATCCAGCTCGCCAATCAGGGGCGGTATAACAACGACCATATCCTTGTCATCGGGGACGCCCCAGGCGACATGAAAGCCGCCCGGGCCAATAACGCCCTCTTCTTCCCCGTCAACCCGGGGAGCGAAGAGAAGTCCTGGGAGCTCTTTTACGGCGAAGCCTGCCATAGATTCCTCTACGGCACCTATGCCGGCGATTACGAAGCAAGCCTCATCGCCGAATTCGAGAAGGTGCTCCCGGAAATTCCCCCATGGAAGCGGTAGACCAATTACATCAGCTCCAGGCCACGTATGGGAAAGCTCGGGATTGCCGTATGGTCGCCCTGCGGAGGTCAGCTTTGGGTGTCCTCAGGACGCCTCCGCGGGTCCGCATTTTCGGGTGTCGGCCGGTCAGAAACTCTTTGTTTCGCCGACCATCCGGGAGCAGAATGATGGCTCTCGCTCGCGGGGACTTTGGATGTTGCGTCAGGCGGCACGGGTCAGCTAAACTTCAGGAGCACGATTGCCGATTCACCGGACAGTGCTGGCGCGAGGATGACGCTGGCGGCGATATGGATCCGCGGCGAAAGGAGGGAAAAATGGCTTTGATTTTTCGCAAGAGTTTTTTGGTGCTTCTATTGTGTTTGAGCGCCGCGAGCACGGCCTGGGGCGCGGCGCCGGACCTGATTCCGACGGTATTGACGGCGCCGGCGTCGGTTGTTACGGAGCACCAGATGGAGGTTTCGTGGACGGTGGAGAATCAGGGGAACGGGGAAGCGCACGCGTACTGGTACGACCGGCTTCACCTCTCGCAGGACGATGTGCTGGATGGTGAGGACAGGACGCTTGACAGTTTCTACCGAACGCAGGTGCTGGCGTCCGGGGGAAGCTACACTCCCACCCGGACGGTGACGATTCCGAAGGTTCCTGCGGGGACGTATTACCTGATAATCGCGACAGATGTGACTAACTCGGTTTACGAAGCGGACGAGACCAACAACGTGCTGGCGGCGGTCCCTGTTGAAATCCTGACGCCGGACCTGATTCCGACGGGACTGACAGCGCCGGCATCGGTTGTCACGGAGCATCGGGTAGAGGTTTCGTGGACGGTGGAGAATCAGGGGGATGGGGAAGCACACGGGTACTGGTACGACCGGCTTCACCTTTCGCAGGACGATGTGCTGGATGGTGAGGACAGGACGCTTGACAGTTTCTACCGAGCGCAGGTGCTGGCGGTTGGGGAAAGCTACACTCCCACCCGGACGGTGACGATTCCGAAGGTTCCTGCGGGGACGTACTACCTGATCGTCGCGACAGATGTGACTAACTCGGTTTACGAAGCGGATGAGACCAACAACGTGCTGGCGGCGGTCCCTGTTGAAATCCTGACGCCGGACCTGATTCCGACGGGACTGACGGCGCCGGCGTCGCTTGTTACGGAGCATCAGATGGAGGTGTCGTGGACGGTGGAGAATCAGGGGAACGGGGAAGCACACGCGTACTGGTACGACCGGCTTCACCTCTCGCAGGACGATGTCCTGGATGGTGAGGACAGGACGCTTGACAGTTTCTACCGAACGCAGGTGCTGGCGTCCGGGGGAAGCTACACTCCCACCCGGACGGTGACGATTCCGAAGGTTCCTGCGGGGACGTACTACCTGATAGTCGCGACAGATGTGACTAACTCGGTTTACGAAGCGGATGAGACCAACAACGTGCTGGCGGCGGTGCCTGTTGAAATCCTGACACCGGACCTGATTCCGAGGGTATTGACGGCGCCGGCATCGGTTGTCACGGAGCATCGGGTAGAGGTTTCGTGGACGGTGGAGAACCGGGGCACCGGCGAGGGACAGGCGTCGTGGTACGACCAGCTTTACCTTTCGGAGGACGACGTGCTGGATGGGGAGGACAGGACGCTCGACAGTTTCTATCGAACGCAGGCGCTGGCGTCCGGGGGAAGCTACACTCCCACCCGGACGGTGACCATCCCGAAGGTTCCTGCGGGGACGTATTACCTGATCGTCGCGACAGATGTGACTAACTCGGTTTACGAAGCGGATGAGACCAACAACGTGCTGGCGGCGGTCCCTGTTGAAATCCTGACGCCGGACCTGATTCCGACGGGACTGACAGCGCCGGCGTCGGTTGTTACGGAGCATCAGATGGAGGTTTCGTGGACGGTGGAGAATCAGGGGGATGGGGAAGCACACGGGTACTGGTACGACCGGCTTCACCTTTCGCAGGACGATGTGCTGGATGGTGAGGACAGGACGCTTGACAGTTTCTACCGAACGCAGGTGCTGGCGGTTGGGGGAAGCTACACTCCCACCCGGACGGTGACGATTCCGAAGGTTCCTGCGGGGACGTACTACCTGATAGTCGCGACAGATGTGACTAACTCGGTTTACGAAGCGGATGAGACCAACAACGTGCTGGCGGCGGTGCCTGTTGAAATCCTGACACCGGACCTGATTCCGAGGGTATTGACGGCGCCGGCATCGGTTGTCACGGAGCATCGGGTAGAGGTTTCGTGGACGGTGGAGAACCGGGGCACCGGCGAGGGACAGGCGTCGTGGTACGACCAGCTTTACCTTTCGGAGGACGACGTGCTGGATGGGGAGGACAGGACGCTCGACAGTTTCTATCGAACGCAGGCGCTGGCGTCCGGGGGAAGCTACACTCCCACCCGGACGGTGACCATCCCGAAGGTTCCTGCGGGGACGTATTACCTGATCGTCGCGACAGATGTGACTAACTCGGTTTACGAAGCGGACGAGACGAACAACGTGACATCTTGGGAGATATACGTCAGCGCCATTGAAGCCTTTCGCATTGTGGCAATAGCCCCCGCGGCGACCGGACGGCTTCGCCTTGATTTCACGAACGATGCTGGTCGAATGTACGGACTCGAGTCCCGCGATTCGATGGGAGAGGGAGACTGGTCGGCGGAGCAGTTCTTTCTCAGTGAGGACGGGACCGAGCCACGGAGCGACATCCTGGGAACCGGGGATGTATTGAGCATTTATGTGGAGCCGACTGCCAGCCGGGGTTTCTATCGGATGGTGGGGCAGTAAGCTTTCAACGCGCACCCCCAGCCTGTGATAGACATCGCGGGCGTCTCCGAAGCGCCCGTCAATACCGTGCTTTACCTCGACGGGGAAGGCTCGTTCTCTCCCATCGGCCGGGAAATCGTTCGTTGGCAGTGGAGCGACAAGAGGCCAGCGGCGACAACATGCGCGTGCGATCCGCCTGCTGGAGCATGTGCGACCACGGCACGGGATGCCCCTGCGACTCAGGGGGCCGCCCCAAGTTGTACCGCCGCCTCGGCGGCTGTCGGGGGTGCGTCCCTCGCCCCCAACGACGGTTCGTGGGCGGGGTGCCCTCGAGATCCCGCCGCGGCGGGACAAGATGCCGGCGGTACAAAGCCTGCCACTGATGGATTCATTCCTTCAGCGGACGTACCTTCTCCGATGTTCGTAGTTGACATGCCAGGCACTTACACCTTCTACCTCGACGTGTGGGACGAGGCTGACCTCAAAAGATGGAGGTCCGCCACATATCAAGTCACCGCGATTCCTTTCGATAACGAACACAAAGACGAGGACACCGAAAGCGACGAGACGCAGATGACGCTCGCACGCCAGCAAAGATCGAACAGGATGGCGGAACCGGCGAGGACAACGTGAGTGTGTCTCCGGGCTCGGGCGACGACCATGTCTTCCAGGATGGTGGCGAGGATAACGACATCATAACCTCCGACTGCATGGATGGAAATGACACCATTATCGTGCTGGGTCGAATAGGAGACGACAACCTCACCGCACGTGGCGGGAGCTGGGACGATGAGATGAGGGCGGGCGAAGGGGACGCCAGGCCTCGCGTTGATGCCGGGGAAGGCGATGACCTCGTCGGAATGGATGGCGGGCTCGGGGACGACAGAATAACCCACGATGTAAGCTCCGGGCAGGATAGACCCCTGATTGATGGGGGTCGGATGCGGAGACGTTGCCAATCAATCACGGCACTCAGAATCTCGCCCTCCTCTACGAAGAAGGCAAGTTAATCTACCAGCATGGGCAGCGCGGCTCCCTCCCCCCCGTCAAGAACATCGAGCACATCTTCGTCCTCGGCCTCGAGGGCCAAACCCTCTTTGAGTGGCATGCCCCATAGGCCTCCCACGAAATGTGGTCTCCTGCACTCTGCGCCCTGGTGCGTTGAGCTGAACTTTCCGACAGGATGCCCAGGATTCTAAGCCGTGGCGGTGGAGCTACCGCGCCTTCCGGCCAACGGAACAACCTACCCAACATTCCCGTATCCTGTAATCCTGTCGAAGGACTCCTCACCGAACCTGCGGGTCAGGCCGCTCATGCGAGGCGGTAGAGAACTTCGCCGGCGTTTTGGACACAGAGGATGCCCGCGTCCTCGCGGTTTTGCCATTCGAGGGGATTTATCGTTTTCGGGTCGCGGTAGGCGAGGTTGATTTTCCGGCAGCGCTCCTCCGGGATGCCAGTGGCGAGAATGACGTTGATCTTTGGCCTTTCGACGCCTCCTTCATAAGTTCCGATTCCCTTGAGGTGGGTCGAGTGAGCAAGCACCGCCCGGGGAATACGAGAGAATTTATCCATCCGCTTGAGAAAGTAATCACGAACGTGGTAGCCGATTTGATCCAGGATTTTGCCGTGGGTGTAAGAGACTTCGGCGATGTGTGGCGCGTAGATGATTAGCTCGCCTCCGTCGGCAACCACTGGCTCTAACTTGTACATGCACTTGGCGCCGACCCAGAGGTCGTTGTACATGGCGGGGGCGATGGCAAGGACTTTCCGGAAGGGTTTGCGGACATAGACGATGTGAATCCTCGATGATAAGTCCGCTGCCGCCGAGAAGGATTCTTCCGGCGTGCCGACGAATAATCCATTCAGTCCCTCGCGGCTGGTGACGAGGCTGAAGCACAACCCCGGTATGGGAATCATCGAAGCTGCTCGGTCAATAACCCGCCGGACTGGTGTATCCTTTCGTCCGTTCACGACGGGGTTAGTGATGAGGGCGCCGAGCCAGTGGGTGAAATGCACCACCTCCGGGCCGGAAATGCCGGGGAAGAAGTACTTGTTCCCGCCTGAGAAGCCCACGATTTCATGGGGAAAGGTCGGCCCGACTACCAGGAGCAAGTCGTAATCGAAGATTCGTTTGTTGATGGTGACGGGGACTTCTTCCCGCATTAAGTTGCTCGAAAGCGACGCGATTTCGTCGGCGGAAATTCTGCCGATTTCGGCGAGGGCATCCGGGTCGTCCCATTTGTGGTTGAAAATTCGGACACCCGGATACCGGGCGTTTCTTTCGGCGACTGACATCCCGACGAGCTTCTCGATTCCTTCCTCAGTCATCGGCGGATGGGTTCCAAGTGCGATTGTGAAGTCGAGCTTCCGCACTGAGCCGACGAGCCGCTCGCATAGAAGCCGGAAGAACAGCGACACCGGAGCGGTGCGGGTGGAATCCGGAATCAGGGCGAGCACACGCTTCCCCGCCATGTCAAGCTTCGACAGGCCCGCTGAGCAAATGTCGCGGGTTTCATCTTCTGCCAGAAGCCTGTCTTCGTAGCCCTTGCCAATCAGCATCCTTCGCCTCCCGGCCATAAGCCGAATGCGGCGGCTTCGTCTGTGCGAGGATTCTTCATGTCCGTTGGCGCCGATAAACGTACAGACACTATGGTACACCAACCCCCTTCATTCACCTGCCGGAAGAGGCGAGTCGGCGCCTGGCATCGTCACGCGAAATCTCAATCCCTTCAGCACATCGGCCAGGTGCAACGCCGACTCCCGCAACACCACCTCCGTGTTGTGAAACTCCCTCCGCACGGGGTAATCCTTCCTCAGGCGGTCGAAGAAAGTGCCGCGCTTAGCTGGCTCAACTCTCTGAATCTCACGCAACGCCACGTCGTCCTTCTCGACATCATAGACCTGCCGGACGATGTCGGCAATAATGTCCTCGTCGGTTCTCCCGGTGATGGTCAACGGGCTTGCTCCCGTGCCGTCACGATGTTTGTGGGAAAACGAGGCGTCGCGCTGTCCATAGCCCACAGTCTCGATCCGCTCGCAATATGGCTTGGGGAGAACCGATGCCATTTCCCATTCCCGCTCAATACCCAGATAGTCGCACGCTGCCTTATAGAGCATTGCTGTGGCATTCGCTTTCCCGTCGAGAGAGTAACCAGCGATGTGAGGCGTACCGAGGTCTGCCTTGTCCAGGAGTCGCAGGTCAATTTTCGGCTCGTTCTCCCAGACGTCAAGGACTGCGCCGGCGATCTTCCCTGTGCCGAGAGCGGACAGCAATGCCTTGTTGTCGGCGACCGCGCCTCTGGACGTGTTAATAAGGATGCATTCCGGTCGCAGCTTGTTCAGGAACGACTCGTTAACCATGTGGTACGTCGCATCAATGCCTGTATATGTGAGAGGGACGTGCAGCGTCAGGATGTCGACGCAGAAAAGCTCGTCCAGCGGACGGAACTTATCGTCCCCGGTCTTCCTCTGAAGAGGCGGGTCGTTCAGAAGGACCCTCATTCCGAGAGCTTCTGCTTTCTTTACCACGCGGCTTCCGCAATTGCCGACGCCGATGACGCCGATCGTTCTCCCCTTCAAGGGGAAATTCCTTCTCCTCGCAAGCGTCAGGAGCGCCGCCACGACGTATTCCGCGACGGAATTGGCGTTTGAGCCCGGGGCGCTGGCGAAGGCAATCCCGCGCGATCGAAGATATTCCTCGTCAATGTGGTCTGTGCCGATTGTGGCAGTTCCGACGAAGCGCACGCGGCTCCCTTCCAGAAGCGATGCGTTGACTTCGGTTATCGAGCGAACGAGGAGCATCTCAGCGTCCTTGACCGAGGCAGCGCCAATCCTCCGCCCCGGGAGTGTTATCACCTCGCCAACGCCGCCGAAGGCTTCTGTCACATATGGAATGTCGTCGTCCGCAACAATTCTCATTGGAGCTAATAACCGCGTGGTGCCATGAGACTTTAGGGCATAACGAGTCGTCCCGCAAGATGAAACGCTCGCGCGGCTTGGGTTTGAGCTTCGGCGCGCTGGAACTTGACTTGGGCGGAGGATTGGCGCAAAGTGGTAACCCCGGCTGGGATGAATCCGGTGGCGATGACCCCTCTGAGCCTCGCTTGACACGTGAGTGGTCGCCGAGAGCACGCCTTCTCTGAAGCTGGAAGCACAAACGGCCCATCGTCCGCGACAGAGCGCAGGTCACTGTATCGAGAAGCACAGGGAGCAACCTGCCTGCATCAGAAAGGAGAAACCAGAAATGGCCAAGCAGCAGTTTGGAGTTATCGGAATGGCTGTCATGGGACAGAATCTCGCCTTGAATGTGGAGTCGAAAGGGTTTTCGGTGGCGGTGTATAACCGCACAGGCTCGAAGACCGAGACCTTCGTCCGCGAAAGATGCGCCGGAAGAAACATCCTCGGGACTTACACGATCGAGGAGTTCGTGGACGCCCTGGAACAGCCGAGGCGAATCATGATTATGGTCAAGGCAGGGGAGGCGGTGGATGATTTCATCTCGCAGCTCAGGCCGCGCCTTTCTGCCGGCGATGTGCTGATTGACGGCGGAAATTCTTACTACAAGGACACGGACCGGAGGCTCAAGGACCTCGAGAAGAACGGGATTCTCTATATCGGCACCGGGGTCAGCGGCGGAGAGGAAGGCGCTCTACGCGGACCGTGCATCATGCCGGGCGGGCAGCCGAAAGCCTACAGGCTCGTCGAGCCTATCTTCACTATGATAGCCGCTCAGACGGAAGATGGGCCGTGCTGCGCTTACATCGGGCCGGGGGGAGCGGGTCATTACGTCAAGATGGTCCACAACGGGATCGAATACGGAGATATGCAGTTGATCGCAGAGACCTACGACATCATGCGAAGCGCCCTGAAAATGAGCGCCGGCGAAATCGGGGAAGTCTTCGGCAAGTGGCGGGAGGGAGAGCTGAGCTCGTACCTCATGGACATCACAGAGGATATTTTCAAGGTACATGACCCCGAAACTGCCCGGCCGCTGGTTGACCTTATCTTGGATAAAGCCGGGCAGAAGGGCACCGGCAAGTGGACCTCCCAGGACGCCCTCGACATCGGGGTTCCGATACCGACAATCAACGCCGCCGTCGAAGCGAGGATTCTCTCGGCGTACAAAGCCGAGCGGGTGGAAGCCGCGAAGGTAGTGCGAGGACCAAAATCCGAGTTCCGGGGTGACCGCGACAGATTCCTCGAGCGCCTCCACGATGCCCTCTACGCGGCGAAAATCATCTCTTACGCCCAGGGGATGGCTCTCCTGAAGGCCGCTTCTTCCGAGTGCGGCTTCGACCTCAGGTTATGGGAAATCGCCCAAATCTGGAAAGGCGGATGCATCATCCGCGCAAGGCTCCTCGACCCCATCAAAAAAGCTCTGAAAAGGAAACCAGCGAATCTCATGCTCGCCCCGACTTTTCGCAGAATCCTCAATCGGAATCACCGCAGCCTGCGGATTGTCGTCCAGACGGCGCAGAAGTTCGGCGTGCCCTGCCTGGCAATGGCAGCGTCGCTTGGCTATTACGACTCGTATCGAAAGGAGAACCTGCCGGCAAATCTCACGCAGGCTCAGCGAGATTACTTCGGAGCCCACACATACCAGCGAACCGACACAGAGGGCACCTTCCACACCGAATGGACGAAGCTCGTGCAGGTTGCGAGCGGAAAGGCCTGAGAGCGCAGAACGGTCGCGCCAACTACACGGTTTCACAAGTACTCATTTTGCTGTCAGCATCTCGGCCATCAGGAGGGTTCCCCTTTCAACACCGATTTATACGCTCTAACAGGATGGACTGCGTGGACGGGATTTCCACATGACGATGCGAACGCACGACGACTTCAGCCCAGGCTACCTATCGAGTTTTGCCTTAAGAAAGCAATCCCTTGGCCCCTTCATTCGCAACTCGGCGCCCAACTGTCTTGACCGGACAACAGAATAAGCGGGATCGTGAATCCTCTTGATCATGTCAAAGTAATCGTTTCATACCGTCCCGCGTGTCAGCGTCCTGTATTGTGGCATGAGCACCTTGGCCATGATCACTGTGGCATGGGCACCTTGCCCATGAAAGTCTTCACGGGCGGGACGCCCGTGCCACGAACGGCACACAGCATCCCGGCATTGCCGGGAAAGGAGTCATCACCACAAAGACACAAAGCGTCTCTCGCCTCCTCGCTATCCGTCTCTTTGTGCCTTGGTGGTCTCCCGCCTTTGCGCCCTTTGCGGCCTCGCGGCCCCGCCCCGCGGGAACGCGGGGGGCTCTTCCCGCTTCTCTCGCCATGACGCTCAGACGCCAACGTGTTCCTTCTGCCGGAAAAAGGTCAATGGTGATGTGCCCATGACGCTGAGCCTCCCCGGTGTCCCAGGTGGTGGGGACAAGACCGATGTAGCTGATCACCCTGCCGCTGTCAGCAAACCTCTCCGGCGTTCCCACAACTGCGATGAAGGCAGCAGCGGTGATCAGCCCTACACCCGCAACGGTCTGCAATCGTCGGAATGTCTCCTGAAAAGGCTTCAGCTCTTCCCCCAGCTTGTCGCCCAGGAGAGCCACTTTTTCCCGAACCATCCGCCGCACGTCGGCGTGCATGGCCACATACTCCCTCACCGATTCCACTGCGGGACGCCCGAGGAGCTTTTCCCGGCGGGACCTTCCCCAAAAATGGCCGGGGTGGTCATGTAACTTATTCGTGGCGGAGGAGAAATCGAAATTGGCAAGTGGGGAGGGGCCGTTCTTTGTCCAGAAATGGGGAACCTTTCTGAGGAAATCCCGCCATCGGCGGGATTGGCAAATCGAGGAGACGATCTGGTTCACGAAGCAGACCTACGGGATCGAAGACATCCGTCTTCGCCGATACACCCGCCTTCAAAACATGGTCGCCCTGGCTTTCGCGGCGGTTTACCTCGCGGCGGTGTGGCTGGAGAGAGACGAAGCTTGGCATCCTCCTTCACCACGCGCTCACCGCCGCCAAACGCTTCTTTGTCATCCCCGATTTCCGATACTACGCGGCGGCTGACGGCATAAAATCGAGCCTCGAGGGCTGCCAGAGCCCGTTGTGTCCCCGCCGAGACCAGCCCCGAGCCGACCCGCAGCTCATGCTCCCTATATAGCCCAAATTTTGGTGAACTCCTGGTTATTGGTGCTTGACAAAGCAATTGGAGAAACAATAGCATCTGCGACAATGTCCAGGGAACCGAGTGGCGCCGTGACCACCCGGATTGCTGTGGACCCGCTGAGAGCGCGCAAAAGTCTCGGACACCGACAGTGCCCACGCAGGAGGAGAGCCTTGACGGAAAACGCTGGCAGAGACTCAAGGAAACAGAGCGTTCTGCAAGTGGGGAGGCAGCACGACCCTGACCCGTCTCATTCACAGCAGGTGGCGCGCCTTGCCCTTGTTATATTTGACCAGACCGCAAGCCTCCACAAGCTCGACGAGCATGCTCGGGAGCTGCTGGAGTACGCCTGTCTCCTGCACGACATCGGATGGGCTGGCGGTGAATCAAAGCACAAGCGACGCTCTTACGAAATGATAAAATCGGCCGCCTTGGATGGCTTTTCGGATGCCGAGCGAGAAATCATCGCCTCCGTGGCCAGATACCACGGCTCAAAACCGCCGAGAGAACACCATCTTTGGAACGAGAAGCTCTCGCCGGACGACAAGAAAAAGGTTATCTACCTCAGCGCCATCATCAGGGTCGCCGATGCGCTTGACCGAAGCCACACGGCCGTGGTCGAGGACATACAGTGCACGGTCGGTGACCGCGGAATCGAGCTGAGGCTGAAGACTTCTCGCCATCCCGACGCTGAAACCTGGTCGCTCCGGCGGAAGAAAGATTACTTCGAGAAGACTTTTCAGTCGAAGCTCAAGCTCGCTTAGCGCTCTCATTCATAAATTCGATGACGTATTGTCCCACGACGGGACAAACAGGATCGCACGATCCTGCGAATTCTATACTGCCGTTTCCACTTATATCAGTTCGGGTAACGGGACAGCCCCATATCCTGGGCCTGCCCCGCCCCGCGGCAACGCGGGGGCTATCGGCTTCGTGCCATCCCTTTCGGGTCCCGGCCATACTGTGAATCTTCTCGGTTTACGCCCCGCCCCTGACCGGGATACGCCGCCGTATTTGTGAACTGACGTGCTTAGCTGAAGCTGGCGCGGTAGCGGGGCCTTTCGGGTTTGCCCTTCCTCACTTCGCAACGGTTTGAGGCGGTGGGCCTTGTTTGCGTTTCTGGTAGGCCTTCTGGACCCTCTCGTTCACGTCGCGGAAGCCGATGTCCTCCGCATAAATTTGCTTATACTGGTGCAAGGCCTTTTCCTCGTCGCCGAGGTCTTCGTAAGCCCTTCCGAGGTTGTACATGACCTCCTTCTTGAAGGAGTCCATGACGTAAAGTTCCGAAAGGGCCCTCTCAAACTGCTCCACAGCCATATCCGCCTGGCCTTTGAGGCGGAAGCATTCGCCCAGGTAGTTGAGAGCGACAGTTCTCTTCTTGGCGCTGGTCTTGGCGACCTGAAGCTCCTTGATGGCTTCGTCGAGTCTTCCGCGCAACATGTAGGCCCCTCCGAGTTCAAGCCTTAGGTCGAGGTTGGTGGGATACTGTGCCACACGCCGCTCCAGGTCGCTAATCGCGTAGTCGTCCTTCTCATCCTTAAGGCGCTGAACCTCCGCCTGAAGCTGCGGATTCGAGGGATCGCGCGCGGCTTTCTCCTCTGCGTCGGCAATCCGTTTGTCGAACCGCTTCATGACGATTTTGTATCGCATTTCCGGGAGGTCCACATCGGAGGGCGCCAACTTGATGGCGGTGTCGAAGAGCTGGATGGCTTTGTCGAACTGCTTTTTCTGAATGTAGAGGTCTGCAAGCGATTTGTAATGGTCGAGCTTTTCGGGCTCCTCGGCCAGGCGCTTTTCACGGTCACGAATAAGGGCATCAACGTCGTCCTCGCTTCTGACCAGCCTGACTTCTCGTTCTGCGGTCTTGGCGAACTCCACATCCTTTATCTTGTCGCGATAGGTCTCGGTGTCCTCCCAGTCTCCCTTGATGATTGTTCCCATGGCGGCGAGGTCATGGATGGCCTTTTGAGCCTCCTTATCTTCTCTGTCAACGACCAGTATCTTCTGGAAGCATGCCTGAGCCTCCGGGACACTGCCGTGCTGCATGTAGGCGCGTCCGAGCTCTCTGATAACCTTCAGATTCTCGGGCTTCAACTTTCTGGCGTGCTCGAGGGAATTGATAGCTGTCTCGAGCATTCTGTTCTCTCTGGCAGCACGGGCATGCCGCCGAAGAGCATGGATGCTGCGGGGCTTGGCTTTCAGAATCTTCTCGTATATCTCGAGAGCCCTGGTCCATTTTCCGGCGGTGAGGCGGATAGCTCCCTTCAGGAAGTTGATGGATTGCAGAAGCGTGGCGATGAGACTTTTCAGCCAGAGGGGGCCTTTTTTGCTGTCAAACCGCCGAAGCTCGGCTTCGCGGAGGAGGTGACGGGCCTGCACCATGTCCGGGGCTACTTCCAGAGCGGAAAGCAGAAGGGTGATGGCGTAGTCGTAGTTGTATTTTTCGACGGCTTCCACGGCCTTGTCGAAAAGCTCCCGAGCGAGCCTTGGAACTTCAGGGGGAGCCTGGGGCGGGGAGATGGTGCGGCGGTCACGAGGCTCGGAGACCTCTGCGGCCTGGCTTTCCGTTCTGCCGAGGGGCGAGGGGCCCTGCGGGTTGGTTGTAGCTTGTTCTGCCATGATTATATCGCCTCCATTAAGGGTACTTCCCAGCAACCGGGGACTTTTGCCTCCCTGCAACAATATAAAAGCCACGCCCGGATTTGTCAACCGGCCAGCACCAGTTCCGCGAAGCACGGATTGAGTCGCAAGAGCGCCGGTAGCCCCGGATTGAGCGCGGGCGCACGGGTTCCGAGCCTGCGTGAAGCCCGAAGGGGCGAGCGCTTAGGCAAGGGAGCGGTCCCGGCCTGCGGCGGCACACAGTCAAACGGGTCCTTTCCGTCCTTTGGGGCGGGAAAGGCCAAACCCGGAGGGGCCTCAAGCGGGCAACGCCAGGAACGGGACGAAAAGAATTGTGCGCACGTTTGCGCAAACACGCCGTGAGTCCTCGCTGACGCGGACGCAGCAGAATGCGGTTTCTCCAGACGCGAAGCCATAGGGAGCCGAGCCCGCATCAGGAAGAGGGTGGTGCTCCTCTGCGGGTCGTATTCGGATGTCTCCGGATTTGAACGGCACGCACAGCAAGCTCCGGAGTTTGAAAGCGCGACTGGCAGATGTCCAACCCCCTGGGGTGAAGGGAGCCGGGGATTGGCATGGCTCTTGCTGACTCCAAAGATGGTTGACTGCGCCTGCACTCAGCGGCAACCAATATACCTATGAACAACCTCACAGCAAAAGGAGCCAACAATGGCCAGTAGAAAGTTCCTGCTGTCAGCAGCGTTAGCTGTTCTGTGCCTCGCGGCAATGCTCAAGGCGGAGGGGGCATGCACCCGCACGTACACCTTCGACGCCGATTTCGACCAAGGAATTCTCGTGGGGGTTGAACACGAGACAGTTCACGATCAGCTCCAGCTTTCGAGGAAGGTGACGACGCTGCCGTTTATCTGGATTCCTAACAATAACGGCACAGTATCGAAGGTAGATACTGAGAGCGGCGACGAGCTTGGGCGGTACTGCGTGGCGCCGCATTCTGATTGCAGCCCTTCCCGAACGACGGTTGACCTTGAGGGAAACTGCTATGTCGGAAACAGACAGGCGGGGACGGTCGTCAAAATCGGTCTTTATGAGGCGGGCGCCTGGGTGGACAGGAATGGTGATGGAGTTTGCCAGACTTCCCACGACACTAACGGCGACGGAGACATCGCCGGCGATGAAATTCTGCCCTGGGGGAAGGATGAGTGTGTTCTGTACGAGGTAGTCCTTATTCCGGGCAGCGAGTGGACGTACGCGCCGGGAGACTTCGCGGGCCCGTACGATTATGATTACTGGGGAACCGCGCCGAGGGGGCTGGCGGTTGACCGTTTCAACAACGTCTGGGCGGGAACGTGGAAGAGCAGCAAGTATTACTACATTGAGGGCTCGACCGGGGCGATTCTGAAAGTCGTGGATGTTTCGCCGCATCAATCCTACGGGGCGGTAATTGACAGGACTGGCATCTTATGGTCGTCGGGACGGTCGCGGAACGAGGTTCTGAGGCTCGACCCGTCAGCGGCCCCTCCGGGCATAAGCACTGTGAAAATAGGTCATCTTGCTTATGGGCTGGCACTCGACTACGTCGGTCATTTGTTTGTGTCGGGATGGGACTGGTGGAATCTATCCCGTCTGGACACAGGCGCGGCCATCAAGGAATGGACAATATGGGACGCTTACCTGTATCAAGCGAGAGGCGTGGCTTGCACCGGCGACAATGATGTCTGGGTCGCAAGCAGCGGACACGGTATGGTTGCCCGGTACGATAACGACGGAAACTGGAAAGCGGCACTTTTTGTCGGTAGTGAGCCGACTGGCGTTGCAGTGGATGCGGCGGGGAAGGTTTGGTGCTGCAATCTCGGCGATGAGGATGTCGTCAGAATTGATCCCGCGACGAATAAGGTTGACCTCCGCAAAAGTATCGTCGGCAGCGGCGGGCATTACAGCTATAGCGATATGACAGGGATAGTGGCAAGGACAATCACGACCAGAGTGGGGACATGGAGTGTGGTTTTCGACAGCGCGGCTGAGGGGACTAAGTGGGGAATCGTTTCCTGGAACAGCCACCAACCTGAGGGAACGCTCATTTCGGTCAAGGCGAGAAGTTCGGACAATCCTTTGGACTGGTCAAGCTGGGAAGTGGCTTCCAACGGTGTTCCCCTGACAGCCACGCCCGATGGAAGGTTTCTGCAAATTGAGACTGCATTCCAGATTGTGACAGGAGAGGTTTCGCCGGTCCTCTACGACCTCACCGTCAACGGCATGAGCGGCTGCTCGGACGTGACGATAGACATCAAGCCAGGCAGCTACCCCAACCCCATCAACCTCGGCTCCAAAGGAGTTGTGCCGGTGGCAATCTTTTCGTCGGTGAGTTTCGACGCGGGGCGCGTGGACGTGCCCACAGTAGAACTCGCTGGTGCCCCGGTGGCTATCAAAGGGAAGAAGTACATGGCTCATCTCGAGGATGTGAACGGAGACGGCTTCCTCGACCTCGTCCTTCAGTTTGAAACTCAGCGACTCGACGCCGGCAAATTCGAGAACGGCTTCGCAATACTCACCGGAAAAACCCTCGACGGACAAGACTTCCAGGGGCGGGATGAAGTCGTCCTTGTCCCGCGAAGATGAGGGTTTCCTGAAAGCCCCATTTTTGTTACGATTCTCGCCGTGCCTTGTGCCCGTCAAGGGCACGCCCCAGTGACCCCGGAGCGGATTCCGTCTGTGCTCCGGGCATTTTCCGCGGTGATGGAGGCCCAACCAATAACCAAATGGAACGAAAGGTGAGGTGAACCATGAAAACATTGTGCACATTTATGGTCGCCGCGATGTGCTGGACACTATGTTCCATCGCGTTCAGCGCCTCGCAGGGCGGCGGGAAAATTGAGGTTCTCGTGGTGACTGGCGGGCACGACTTCGAGCGAGAGGCTTTTTTCAAGCTCTTCGAGGGTTACGACGACATCGCCTACAAGGAAGCCGTGCAGCCAGAAGCCAACAGAATGATTGAGAGGGGTCAAGCCGATAAGTACGACGTGATTGTCCTTTACGACATGTGGCAGGAGATAACTGAGCCGCAGAAAAAGGCTTTCGTGGAGATGCTGAAGAAGGGGAAGGGTCTCGTCGCCCTTCACCACTCGCTTGCCTCGTATCAGGAATGGCCGGAGTTCTTCAAAATCATCGGCGGGAAATTCTATCTGAAGGACAGTGTCGAGGAAGGCGTGAAATATCCGCGAAGCGAGGCGGCAGAGGGTCAGAAGATGAACATCGAGGTGCTCAGCGACCATCCTATCAGCCGCGGGATGGAAAGTTTCCCGGTTCTCGACGAGACGTATAAAGGTTTTCGGGTGGACCCATACGCGGATGTGTTCCTGACGACGAACAATCCGGCCAACAGCCCGAAGGTTGCCTGGACGAAGACCTATGGAAAGTCCCGCGTCGTCTGCATCCAGCTCGGGCACGATAATAATGTGTACAGCAATCCAAGCTATCGGCGGATAGTCGTCCGTGCTATTCGCTGGGCTGCGGGAGAGCTCGACAGTGAGCAAGCGGCGCCTCCCCAGGGGTTCACTCCAATTTTCAACGGAAAGGATTTGACCGGCTGGCAGCGCGTCGGGAACGCCAAGTGGACCGCGGAGGATGGAATCCTGATCGGGCAGCAGAGGGAAGATGGCGGCGTCGGCGAGCTCCTCACCGAGAAGAGCTACGACGACTTTATGTTGTACGTGAGCTTCGAGGTAGTTTGGCCAGCGAACTCGGGGGTCTGGTTCCGCTACCAGGCTCCGGACAAAGCCTACCAGGCGGATATACTGGAATGGAAAGACCCTGTTTGCTGGACAGGGACCCTCTATTGCCCGGGCAAGATGTTCCTTGCGATGAATACCGACGAGAAGCTTGTCAATCGAGAGGGGTGGAATACGTTTATGATCGTGGCGAAAGGGAACCATTTAGCTGTCGTGCTCAATGACAAAAAGGTCGCCGACGTCCACGATGACACTTCCGGGCAGGGCAAGATAGGTTTCCAGGTTCATGCCGGGGAAGAGTTCAAGAACATGAAAATCCTCGTGCGCTGCATTGCCATCGCCCCGCTGTGACAATCCGCGGAAGAGAATCGTGGGACGGCGAAGGTTCGATGGCTGTGCAGAAAACCTGCTCTAACGCACGGGTCCCCTGGAACGAGCGAGGGCGCCGGAGGTGATACGTCGCTGACTCACATGTTCACGTCCCTGCAGCCTCTTCGAAGACAAGGACTTGCGGAATGAGCAAAGTCGGCAAAGCTTTTTCAGGCCTGGTCTTTGTCCTCGTTTTCGGCATCCGGGGAATGGCGACTTCGCCGGCCCCTTATCCCACGAGCCGTGTCATCAAGCGACTCACCTGGGACACGGACGTTGTGAAACTGAGAAGCGGCGCCGGCGACAACTGGCCGATAACCTGGGCCGATGACGCCCTTCAAATCGCTGCATATGGGGATGGAGACGGCTTTGATGAGAAGAATCCGAACCTCTCGCTCGGGTTCGCGAAGATTCTGGGTGACCCGCCTGACCACCGCGGGGAAGATTTCATAAGCGACGCGGATACGCCGGAGGGAGAACGGCCAAAGGGGATCAAAGCGAGCGGGCTTCTGATGGTGGACGAGGTGCTTTATATGTTTGTCAGGAACTACAGGCCGCGCAATTCCGATGATTACACCAATTCACGTCTGGCCTGGTCGAACAACCGCGGGGTCAACTGGAGCTGGGCGGACTGGCACTTTTCAGACACGTTCGGCTGTCCGGAATTCGTTCAGTTCGGCAAGAACTACCAAGGGGCGCGGGACAGTTACGTGTACATTGTTTCCCAGGCCAACGACAGCGCCTGCGGCTATTCCCCGGACGTCGTAATGGCGAGAGTGCCAAAAGGGAATGTCAGGGAGAGGAGCTGTTACGAATTCTTCGCTGGTCTGGACGCGAGCGGCGCCCCTACTTGGTCGCATGACATCGCCGAGCGAAAACCAATCTTCACCCCGCCTGCGGCGGGGGACGCAGCGGATAGGCTTGACCTGTAACGCAGGCCATCTCATCGCCCGCCGGGGAGCAAGGCGACTCACACCGCGGCTCTGGGGATTTTCGACGCGCCGGAACCGTGGGGTCCCTGGACGACGGTTTACTATGACGACGATTGGTCGAAGGGCTGCCGGACTTACCACCATAAGTTCCCGACGAAGTGGATGTCCGGCGACGGCAAGACAATGTGGCTGCTATTCTCAGGTCTGGACGGCGGCTATTATACTTTCTGCCTCAGGAAGGCTACCCTGGAGGTTTCCGGTTCCTCAGAAGAACGTTTGTCGCCGCGGAGCTCTATTGAAGCTCGGGAAGGGAACGCAACGAATATGTAGCAGTGGGCATGAGGCCTATCGAGGCCTGCATAGCCAATAGGATGCGGTCGTACATGGCATGGCATCTTGCCCATGGTTTTAGCTTGTTGACCCCGCCAAACGCGGGGGGAGCCACGAGCCGCATCCGCCGGCACCGTCGCACCTCTCGCTTTTTCCTTTGCCAGGGAAAGGCTCAATACCGGGCGAATGGAGACGTGTGCGGGGGATGGTTGGATGCGCTTCCCCCGTCGGTCGTTGTCGGTGCCCATGGTTCCGTGCGAGTCCCCGCCCGACCGGAGGGACCGGTGACAGCGATTCCGTTTCGAGCAACATCTATGATAGATTGACCACGGCGGGTGCTGCGGATAGGCGGCAACGCTCCAGTTGTGACTTTTGGCAAAATAGGAGACAGACATGAAAAAGCCTATCTGGCCGACCAAGTTAGCTCTCTGGAGCGGCTCTGCTCTGCTGATAGCGCTCTTGGCCTATGGGGTTGAGGTAGAACATGGGCTTCGGGCGGCTGTCACCTCGACCGGGACAGAGAGCGCCAAGATTAGTGCGGAAGGACAGAAGCTGATTGTCGTATCGCGGCGTTTCACGGCGGAGTTCGACGGAGCAAGCCTGACAAGTGTCCTGGCGCGCCAGAGCGGGATCGAGTTTTTTCGAAAGGATGAATCCGTTTTCCCGGTGGAACTTTTCTACGTTCATGGGGAGACTCTCAAGCAAGACAAGCATCAGCGAATCGAGGTCAAGTCCCTTTCAGACCTCGCGGCACGAATCATCATCACGGGCGACGATTCGGATCGCGAACTGTTCATCAGGTTGGACCCTGAGACAGGTGACCTATGCGTTATGCCGGGCGGGAGAAGCGCGCGGGCGGGGGTGCTGGCAGTCCGGTGGAACATGCCCTTTGCCGGAGAAGCCGCCCTGGTCCTTCCGTGCGTGAATGGCATTTTCGTCGAGAGGGACCGGGAGTTCCCGGGCAATGACCGCTTCCCCTGGCCGTTTCGGTGGAATGCCCAACTCGTCATCGCCCAGCGTGACGCCTGCTCGCTGATGATTCACAGCGAGGATACCGCCTTCAAATTCAAAGCGCTGAATCTGGCTCGAAAAGGGGGCTTGACAACGCTGGGTTTTGACAGCGAGCAGGTTGGACCGGTATGGGATAACCGGTCCGCCGGGGGCGTCGAATGGTGCCTCAACGTTTACCATGGGGACTGGCAGAATCCGGCGAGGCGCTACCGCGATTGGATGAACCGGACATACCAGCTTGAGGCGAAGCGAGCCAGACGCCCTGAGTGGGTCAAGGACATTTCGTTCACGTTTCAATGGGCAAATGCCGACACAAAGCTTCTCGACGCCCTTTCCCAGATTTATCCTGCCGAGAAGACCCTGATCCATCTTTCAAACTGGCGAACGAGCAAGTACGACGTGGATTACCCTGATTACATTCCTTCCGCCGAGGCGCGTGCCTTTCTCGAAAAGGCAAATGCCATGGGGTTCAAGGTCATGCCCCACTTCAACTATTTCGCCTGCTACCTCAAGCACCCGCTTTTTCAGCAGGTTCGAGATTGGCAGATTCGCAGCGTCAACCGGAACGAACCGCAGGGCTGGTACTGGCCGCCGGAGACCCACGACTACACCCGAATGGCTTACATTCATCCTGGGCTGGGACTGTGGCGGCGAGCGCTGACCGACGCGGTGATCGAATCATGCCGCAGTCTGAAAGCGCCCGCTGCGTTTCTCGATCAGACATTGTGTACCTGGAACACGGATAACGGCCTGGTGGACAATATGACGACCGTCGAGGGCATGAGGCAAATGCAGGAGGAGTTTGCGGCGATTCAGCCAGACCTTGTCTTAGCAGGGGAAGGGCTGAACGAAATTAGCCTCCAGCGGGAGTGCTTCGCGCAAGCGCATATCCACGACGGCTGGGGCGAGCTTCGACCGCATCATGTGCCTGCGGCGCATCCGATTTGCTCCTTCCTCTGGCAGGGGCACACCCGGTTGGTAGGGTATTACCATCTTGGACCAAGAGATAAAGATGCCGAAATTGGCATAGAAGTATATCGGCGCATGGGGGCAATCCCGACGCTGATCTGCAACGATCCGGCCCTGATCACGAAAGACCAGCCGATTGTGCGCAAGGTCCTCGAATGGGCGGATTCGAGCGGGCTGTAGGTCAAGCCGCTCCGGGAGTGTTTGCTGGGGCATTTGGATGCGGAAGTTGCCAACAAAATGCCTGCGAATGCTGACCCCGCGGCAACGCGGGGCTGAAGGAAGCCAAACTGGAGAAAAAGACGCGGCGAGATCAATCAGTGAACAACCCAACTCAGTTGAGATTCAGTGGTCCGGAGATCCGGGGGACTCCGGTGTCTCCGACCGAAAGGAGGAGGTTGTATGAAAGCGCTGTGCTTATGGGGGCTGGCAATAGCCACTGCTTCTTGTCTTCTCACCGTCGCTTCGACGGCGTCGAGCATGATGCCATTGGCGGCCTTACGGACTTCGGGTCCGATGACAGCGGATGCCCCTCGGGGCGCTGATCCAGCGCCTCCTGCCGGTTCCACGTCTCTTTTCAACGGAAAGGATTTGACCGGCTGGTACGGCATGGGCCATTTCGATCCTCGAAAACTCTGGGCCATGTCTTCGGAAGAGCGCGCCAGGAAACGCGAGGCCGACATGGCGGAGTTCAGGGCGCATTGGCGAGCCGAGGACGGGGAGCTGGTTAATGACGGGAGCGGACCATATGCCACCACTGAAAAGGAATTCGGCGACATTGAGTTGCTGATTGACTACAAGACTGTCCCGATGGCCGACAGTGGGATCTACCTCCGCGCCACGCCGCAAGTTCAGATTTGGGACTACACTAAGGAGGGAGGCAAATGGGACCTTGGCGCTGACAAGGGCTCCGGCGGCCTTTGGAACAACAGCACGGGTGCGCCGGGCAAGGACCCCCTTGTACTCGCGGATAAGCCATTCGGGGAATGGAATCATTTTCGCATCATCCAACTCGGCAGCCGCACGACTGTGTATCTGAACGACCAACTGGTCGTCACTAATGCGGTCATGGAGAACTTTTGGGACCGCGCCGTTCCTCTTTTTCCAAAGGGACCAATCCAGCTGCAAACGCACGGCGGCGAGATCCGCTGGCGCAACATCTACATCCGCGAAGTCCCTCCCGATGAAGCCAACCTCCTTCTCCGTGGCAGGGATGACGGTTTCAAACCCATCTTTAACGGGAAGGACTTCGACGGTTGGGCTGGGCCGATTGAAAATTATGAAGTGGTGAACGGGGCGATCGTCTGCAAGGAAAACAAAGGCGGTACGATCTACACCAAGGAGGAATACTCTGACTTTGTCGTGCGGCTCGAATTCAAGCTGCCGCCGGGCGGCAATAACGGACTTGCGATCCGCTATCCCGGTCAGGGGGATACGGCCTATGTGGGCATGTGCGAATTGCAGGTGCTCGACGATACGACAACGAAATACGGGAAGCTTGATCCCCGTCAGTGCCACGGGTCAGCTTATGGCATGGTGGCCGCTCACCGTGGCTACCTCCGCCCGGTGGGAGAATGGAATTACCAGGAAGTCACCGTTGTCGGCTCAACAATCAAGGTTGAGCTGAACGGCACCGTCATCCTCGACGCCGACCTGAGCAAGGTCACCGAATGCATGGGAAACAGGGCCCACCCCGGCAAGAACCGCACTTCGGGTCATTTCGGCTTTGCCGGCCACAGCGACCCGGTCATGTTCCGTAACATAGCGACCAAACGCCTGCAATGAATACGGAGACCTGGATGAATGTTCCGAACTGATCGGGCCGCAATCAGCCGGGCGCCGACGCACGGTATCACCTCTACGGCAAGGTCTCGGTGTTCGAGAAATCGCTCGGAAAGCGGTCAGATGCCGTCCCCTGTGGTCCACTGGCAGACAGATGCGTGGTGCCTGCTTGCCTGCCAGAGGCTGTGGCCGCAGTTGGGCTCCGCCATAGGATGTCCTTCGGCGAGAGCATAGCTTTCGGGGGCGCCTTCCAACGTCTGTGCGAAATCCTTCCCGCAATTTTTGCCTCGCATTCCCCAAAAGTTTTGTTATCCTCTTTCCTCGCTGAAACGACCTGCTTGATAAGTATTTGATCGTGCCTTTCGGAGAAGATAATAGACTTGTTGGGGGGGGCACCGAGTGCTTTTTGTTCGTTCGCCCACCTATCTCTCTTGTTCAAGTGCCAGAATCTGTCGCTACGGTATCTCGCACTGAATCGGAAGCGAATGTTCTCTCAACCTTTTACCGGTAAGGAGGATGCACAGATGAGGAAGGGCAATGGATGTGTTTCAAGACGGCAGTTCATAGGAACCGTGGGACTCGCTTTGGGAGGGCCGCTGATCCTGGGAGCAACGGCAAAGGGCCAGGGAAAGACGTTCAAGGTCGGCCTGATCGGGTGCGGCGGGCGGGGCAACGGCGCCTTGGCGGAAAGTCTTCAGGCCGCCAAGCTCCTCGGATTCAATGTTGAGGTGGTTGGGACGGCCGACTACTTCGAGGAGCGCGCCCGGCGGACGGGCAGTCGGTACGGCCTGCCACCGGGGCGGTGTTTCGGCGGGGCGGATTGCTACAGGAAGCTCCTCGAGACGGATGTCGAGATTGTGCTCATGGCAACGGCGCCGCTGTTCCGGCCGCTGCACTTGGAGGCGTGCGTTGAGGCCGGGAAGCATGCCTTCATTGAGAAACCGGTAGCCGTGGACCCGCCGGGGTGCCGCCGTGTGATCGCGGCCGGGGAACTGGCAAAGAAGAAAGGGCTGGTGGTCACCTCCGGCACCGAGATGCGCCACAACTGGAACTTCGTCAATACGCACCAGGCCGTGGCGGTCGAAAAGGCCTTGGGACGGCTGTACGGGGGGCGTATTGCTTTCTGCATCGGCCACATGTTCTGGCGAGAACCCATCAATCCCAGGGAACCGGCGGACCTGGTCCGGTCGTGGCAGAACTGGATCGCGCTTTCAGGCGACCACATCGTCGAGCAACACGTCCACAACATTGACATCGCGAGCTGGTTCGTGGGCCACCCACCGGTCAGCGCGGTCGGCTTCGCGGGGCGTGCCCGTCGTCCGGCGGGGGATATGTGCGATTTCTTCAGTGTGGACTACGACTACGGCGACGGCGTTCACATCCACAGCATGTGCCGCCAGGTCGAGGGATGCTGGAACTGGACCGGGCACGATTTCGTATACGAAAAGGGCCGAACGAACGGGTCCAACGGCCCGAGACCGAAAGCGTCGCCGATCCCCGCCGATCTCCTGAGAGCACCCAACGATTCTGTGCAGGAACAGGTGGACACGCTTTACTACGTGTCGAAGGGGCAGCCGCTCGACCAGGCCGGGGCTGTCGCCGAATCAAGCGCAGCAGCGGTCTTAGGAAGGATTTCGGCCTACACCGGCCAGCAGGTCTTCTGGGACGAGATCATGGTTGATCCGAACAAAAAGCCTGACTTTTACAACCTCACGCTCAAGCCAAAGGCCGAGGACTTCGAGACCGGCGACGTTGAGATGCCGAAGGAGGGCGTCATTCCAATTCCAGGGCGACCGGCCTGACCGAACCCAGATTGGAATAAGCTGGGGCTGCCGGATGCAGTCGTGTTAGCAGTCACGCCAGACCGGAAAGAGCGCGGAGGAGAAGCCGAACGGCTCCATGCGCCAACCCTCGTCGCGGCGTGGAGCGGTCGCTACCCCTTCGAGCGGTCCCCTGGGGTTTACGCGATGGACAGGATCTCTATGCGAACCGACCACGCGGCGTCCGCTTCAGCGCGAGCCCACAAACCTACGACTCATCCTGTCATCCCGTCCAGTAATACGTCCGCCAATTCACGAACCAGAGCACTTGGTCGCGGCCAATGCCACAGGTGCGACCGGCGCAAGCCGGAAACTCCGGAGATTCGTCCCATCATCCTGGCTTCAAAGAAGCGGTCCTCAGCCGCAGCCTCTCTTCAAAAGGGCTCTCCGCCTATTTATTCTCGTGCATCAGCCTTCCTGGCCTGAGAAGCCTTCCGAATAGTGGGCGTGGCGTTGGCTGAATCGGCGGGACTGACGCCGAGGTAGTAACCGGTCACCGGGGATTGTGGGTAACCCATGGACAGGTGCGCCACTTCCGCCCGATACACGGCGTCCTGCATAAGGCAGACCCGCCGGTCTTTCGCCGGAATAGTTGTCGTGTAGATGCGCAGCTCCCCGGGCAGGACGGTGATGAGTTCCTCTCGCCAGTCGCCGAGAATGTCGGCCACCATCATAATGTTCCCCTCGATGCCGGAGGTCAGCGTCGGACCCTTGTACTTGACGATGGAGAGCGACCTGCCGCGACCGAACCCGCCGCCAATGACTGTTTCTCGCAGCAGGTCTTCATCCCAGAAGAGCCAGTTCTCGCAACCGGGGACGTCTTGGGGCGGGCCGAGCCGCCTCCCGTCAGCGGAGAACATGTAACTCGCAGTTGAGCCGCCCTCTGGGTCTTCGGTCGCCCAACATTCCAGGCCGGGGAGCGACGGGTCAATGTCGGCGACCATGCCGTCCCCCACGTGATAGGTGCGCTGACCGATGCTCCAGATGATTTTCCCGGTCCTTGCCTCGACGAGGCAGACACCGTTGCCGTCATCGTGCCAGGGCTCGATTGCGTAGAAGATTTCCATCCCGGGGCGGGTAGGGTCCACATCGGTCACATAGCATTTGTCCGGGTGGCCCAGGCCAACCGAATACAGGCACGTGCCGTTATCATCCAACACGCAGGAGCCCAGGACCACCTCGTCCCGGCCGTCCCGGTCCACGTCCGCCGAGTGCATGAAGTGTGCCCCCTGGCTGCGGATCATCGGGGTCTCGTCATCTCCTTCCCAGTGCCACAGCCGGTCCAGCCTCCGGTTGTGATACTGGTAGGCGTCCACCATCATCAGCTTGTAAGTGCCGCGGGCCGCTATCAGGCAGGGCGTCTTGCCGTCCAGGTAAGCTATGCCCATCTGGTTGCGGTTAACCCGGTTGTAATCGCCAAGACGCGGGTCGCGAGGCAGCCAGTCGGCGCGAGCGATCTCCCCGCCGGTCATACCGTCGAGAATCGAGCACCACTCCGGTCCTTTGCGGACGCGCCCATCGGGTTCGCGAGCGTCTTGAGGGCCCGTCTTGACGGCGATTTCAGCCTTGCCGTCGCCGTCGAAATCGTAAGCCACGTAAGGCGAATACCAGATGCCCGGCTCGATGCCCGGGCCAAGGTCCTTGCGCCAAAGGAAAGTGCCGTCGCTGAGATAGGCCTCAAGTTTGTAGGTGAGCCCGGTAGTATTGGCTCTGCGGGCCGGGTCAATGCTCAAGGCGGGCTGCTTTATGACGAAATCGTACGTGCCATCGCCGTTGAGGTCGGCAACGGCGATCTTCTGAGCCGCGTAATTCCCCTGAAACTTGATGGAGGAGTAACACGACCTGTGTTCGGCGTCGGCCTTCAGTCCGTCGAGGCGGACCTTCTCCGAATGCTCAAGCTCCTTGCCTTCTAAAACCGGCCTGACCCAGTAGGCACACTCGCGGCCCTGGAGCGGCTGCTCGTCGGTGAAGTCGGTGGTGGCGGCCACGAGTTCCTTGTTCAACCTCACCGCATCGCCGCCCTCGACCGAGCGGTAGACATTGAAGGTGGTCTCCTGGGGATCGCTCTTCAGCAGCCGCCAGCCCAGGTAAATCTTGCCCTCCTTCTTCGGCACGGCCAACATTCCGCGGTTGAGCTTTTCGTCAATGCGCTGTTTGGCCCAGCCTTTAACTTCGGGCTTGTCCCTGTGCCTGGGATTGAGCGCAGCAACGTGGTAAGCTCGCTCTGACGGGTCTTGTCCGACCGCTCTGGAAGCCGCCGCGGAAATCAACAACAGAATGAGTCCAATTTTTCTGGTCATGGGTCATCGCCTCCCGATGGACTATCGTACTTTGCCTCCCAAGAGATTATCGCTGTTTCTGCATGTGCGCGTAAAAGGGAAAAGGGAGGTCGAGTTCCTTTTGCTGTGATGGGGCAGCAAAAACCATAGGTCAAATCCCCAACAGCGAAAGGATCGGCCACCGCCGAGGAATAAACCTAACGGTGCTTCTCTCGTTTAATCAGAAAAAAGCCGGAGGGTGCCAGACTGCAGCAAGACGGTCTCTCCTGGCGATACACGCGGCAAGCCGGTCAGAGCCTTTTCCCAACTCCAATGGCGTGTCAAGCCAGCGATGGGCATGCGATGTTCGGCAGACAGGCATATTCTTCTTTCGCTGAGAGGTACCGCACGATGACAGCACTAATACTTCACGAACTACATAGGACGCGGTATTATCTCTATGCGAAGGCTTTTTCCTGGACTCACAGTCGTTCTCGCAGTTGGTGCGCACCTCCCCGTTCTCGCTTCTACCTTGTATGTTGACGGATCAATCTCGGAGTCCGGCGACGGAAGGTCATGGGAGGGAGCCTTCAAGACGATCCGGGAGGGCATCAGCGCCGCGCACGGTGGCGATACGGTCATCGTCGCACGAGGAACATACCGCGAGAACGTTCATTTCCAAGGCAAGAACATCGCCCTCACCAGCACCGACCCTCTTTCCCCGGACGTGGTGTCCACTACAGTCATTGACGGCGGCTGCTCCGGCCCGGTCGTAAGATTCAGCGGAACCGAAAGCGGAGCTTGTCTTCTGTCCGGGTTCACGATTCGGAACGGCTGGGGCAGCGACGGCAGTGGAATCTGCGGTGGAACGCCCGACATCCACACCCGAGCGACTATCAGGAACAACCTAATTGTTGACAACACTGCCACCGGCAAAGAGTGGCGAGGCGGGGGCATAGCTTATTGCGACGGACTTATAGAGTCCAACACGATTACCAGGAACGAGGGAGACTACGGCGGTGGGCTGGGATCGTGCGACGGTCTGATCCAGAACAACTTCGTCTGCGGCAATTCAGCCGGACACGGGGGTGGGGCATGCCACTGCGATGGCGTCATTCAGAACAATACTTTCTGCGACAACTCGGCAGACGTGTCGGGAGGTGCATTCTGCGGATGTGCGGCAACCATCCAGAACAACGTCATCTCTCGTAACTCCGCCCCGAGCGGAGGCGGGCTTTTCGGCTCTAACGAAGATATCCGGAACAATCTCATCACCGACAATGTCGCTGAGAAGGATGGTGGGGGCATTTCCTACTGCCAGGGCACGGCCGAGAACAACACCATCGTTGGCAACTCCGCCGGGCAGGACGGTGGTGCGCTCGCCCACTGCGGCGGCACTATAGAGAACTGCATCATCTGGGGAAATAAGGCGCCTACCGACTCCCAGGTCCACGAGTCGCGGCTGCCCGCCCATTCCTGCGTCCAGGGCGGCGCTTACGGCGAAGGGGACATTGCTGACAATCCCCAATTTGTCGCCCCTGACAATGGCGATTTCCGGCTTTCACCGTCCTCGCCCTGTATAGACGCCGGGGAGAATCTCCTATGGGCTCTCGACTCAACGGACATCAGCGGCAGGCCCAGATTAGCGTACGGTGGCAGAAGGCTCAATCTCGACATGGGTGCTTTCGAGTATTACATAAACCGTGCTGAGTTCATTCCGGCTGCGGGCGAGATAGCCTTGACGTGGAGCTCCCGGGGCGACAGAACCTACTCGGTTCTCTACTCGGAAGACCTTCTGACCTGGCAGCTCGCCGACGAGAATGTCCCCTCGGAAGGCTTCGAGACCACTTCCTGGATTGACGATGGCTCGAAAACTGGTCTCCCGCCATCCCTCGTCCCTCGCCGCTTCTACCGCATTCTGGACAACCCATAGGCGGTTAGAATCGGGCGTGAGGAGCCGGCGACCCCTTGCTGGCGGCCCCGGAGATGAAGTCGCGAAGGTACTGCGGTCTTTCATGAACTTGCCTCACCCGGAGACCGTGAAAATGTCTGCCTCGCCCCGTCGTGGGCCACTGAGTGTTCGCACCAACGAGACACGAAGGAACAAAGGGGGGAATCACCCGGGGAAGAGGCGGTCTTTGCGCCTTAGCGGTCTGCGAGCATCCCTCCCGAACGTGGTTTTCACGGCGGAACGCCCCAAGCGGATCGCACTTTACGCATCACGACGAAGAATTCAGCCGGGGCAAAGCGCTGTTTTGCCACCCAGAAAGGGACACCCGGCTTTGTAACATCCACCCCCTTCTCATTGGCATAAAGCCCGTCGGCTGCTGACACGCTCAGCCCCGTCCGTGCATATATCTCAAGATTCCCTTTGCGTGAGGCAGGCGTTTTGGAAGCCTTGCCTCCTGGCCATCTCTTCCTCTTTTTCCGAACACGTACGGAGGCAGCGTCCGCAGCGTTCTCGGTCGCGTCCGCGCGAACATGAATTCTGACTGAAGCGCACCCTGCCTCCTGGCGGGGCTGAAGATGTGGAGTCTGACTTTTTTAGGATTGGCTCATCGGTCTGCAAAGGCAAAGATGAGGAGACCGCCAAACCAAGTCTTTCCGGCGACTTTTTCTGCTTGTCCCATACTCCTGGTCGCTGGGTCGTAGCCAGGGCTACTCCTCATCGGTGCTTCAGTGCAAAATGAAAGAGGCGCAGCGATGGTTGTTGAAAGACGAACAATCTTGAGTAAAATTCTATTTGGTTCAAGTCTCTTTTTTGGGATACAACGTATCTTCTGGGTGCGGCTTTGGGTCGTCGCGGCGCTGTACATCCCCAGCCATCGGCGAGCCCCCGCCCAAATTAGCCCGGACAATAAGTGCTAATACCCGAGTCGGCCAATGAGGGAAGTCAACGGCAAGAAAGGCGTAAGCGATGAAACGCTGCAGGACATAATTCGCCGAATTGTCGAAGTGGCCCATCCGGAGCGAATTATCCTGTTCGGGTCTGCGGCTCGCGGTGAGATGGGACCGAACAGCGATCTGGACCTGCTGGTTATCAAGCGAGGGCAGTTCGATGAGCGGCGTCTGACAGGGGCCATCTATCTCAACCTTCACGGAGCGGGCGAGGCCGTGGATGTCATCCTGGTCACCCCTGAGCAGGTGGAGCGATACCGGAACACTCATTGCCTCGTTGTTGCACCGGCCCTGCGAGAGGGGAGAGAGGTCTATCGTGCCTGAGCGTTATCCCCCGGACGATCCGAGAGAGTGGCTGAACAGGGCGCGTAGCGACATGGCGCTCGCGAAAGCGACGCAAGAAGGCGTCTACCTCGAAGACCTGTGTTTCCATGCCCAGCAGGGCGCGGAGAAGGCTATCAAGGCTCTTCTTATCAAGCTCGGCGTGGAGTTCCCGTACGTTCATGATCTTGCTCGTCTGCTGGCATTAGTGGAAGATGCGGGGATAGAGATTCCCCAACCTATACGACAGGCAGAGACACTCACACGCTTTGCCATTATCGCGCGATATCCTGGTTTGGCGGGTGAGGTCAGCGAAGAGGAGTATGGGGAAGCGATTTCGCTCGCTGAAGGCGTCCTTCGTTGGGCAAAAAACAGGTTGGCGAGTCAAGAGACCGAACGCTGATCATCTCCAAACTCGGAGGGGGAAAACGACGGCGGGTAGGAGCCAGCGATTTGCGCCCCGAGGGAGCCTGCTTATAAGCCTACTCCAGCGAAGGGATTCCATAGGCTGTATGCCTCGGCTCATGGAATGTGGCACATCCTGAAGACTGCGACCTTTGCTTCGTAGTCATCCTTCGGCGCCGATAGGGAGATACCGGATACGATGGCGCGATTCCTCAACAGACACGACCGCGCCTCTCTCGAGCGCCCTCATTGAATGCTCGACCACACGCGAGAGCCGCTCTATTACATGACTGCTCCTCGTGTTGCGGAGCCTGAACACGATTACGCCGACGGAAGGTCGCTTCGAGAGAGCGGCAATCTCGCTGAAATCGAGATCGAAAGTGAGAATGACGCGACGTTCGGAGACAGCTTTGGCAAAAATCTCCCCGTTGAGCATTCGGTGCAGTCCTTCATCCCTCAGGTGTGCCACATCGTGGCCTTGAGCCCGCAGCCACCTAACCACTTCTAAACCGAGTCCCATATCCGCCAGGAATCTCATCTTCCCACTTACACCGCGTGTACTTCTTCTCTCGTCAGCCAGGCCGCATATTCAATCGCCTGCTGAATGTCTTCTCGCTCGAGATCGGGATAGTTCTCCAAAATCTCGTTGAAAGTGCCACCGTGAGCGATCTGACCCACGATGACGGATACCGGGATGCGCATGCCGCGAATGCATGCCCTGCCTCCCATGATCTGTGGGTCAAACGTAATCCGGTCGAACACAGGCCTCACCTCCTCATATCTCACAGTCTCAGTTAATCGCCCTCCGTCCAAAAGAGAAGGGGCACTCGTCTCAACGGTCGGGCAATTCCTTCGCCGAAAACACCCGGGCGGAGTCCAACAATCCGCGTCATTTTCGGTCCCACCGCCTTCGTCTGGCAACGCGGGCCAGGCCCGTATCACCTTGACTCCCTCCGGGCGGTAGCAGCACTGAGTACTCAACAACGTTGCACTCGGCAAAACCTCCGCCTGGCCCCTCCCGCGAAGCGGTCCCGGGCTTGCCAAACGAGAAATAGTCTAACACGTCGAGTGTGCCACGTCGACAACAATCACGCCTGCGTCGGCCTCGGTTTTAACGTAAAACTATTCCTGAAAGCTCTCGGCACCGACAGCCGGAAATAGCGGCAAGACGAACCTGCCAATCCGGGGAAGCGGGACAAGGATCAGCAAGACAAGAAAGCGTTCAAACCCTGTGCACGTTTGACCGGGAACTCCAGAGGGCCTTGACCGTGGAGCGAGCGAGAGTGTTGCGGCGGAAGTGCCGGAGGTGGGGGTTGAACCCACACGAGTGTCGCCACCCACGGGATTTTGAGTCCCTGACAGAGCCCTTTCCGCAACGCGTTGGAACATCGGAAGTTCGGTCGCATGTCGCGCAATTCCAGCTTACTAAGACGCGTCCGAATCTTCGGTTTGTTATGGTTTGCTTGTCGTTATTCTATCTGTTTTGACGTGGCTTTGTCCCCAGTTTGTCACCAGAGACAGTTCAAAGGCTTGCGGACACAGTCGCTCTTCGGGCAGGTTCCAGGACAGTAAACGAGTTCGGATTTCTGAAAATCCGCGCTTCAAAAGAGATGGAGTGGGGAGTATAGTTGTGGGGCGGTGCGAGACCGGCTTGAGTGTTAGCACTCTGAAGAATCCGACTCCTAACCCGGAGCGAGAGAAAGTCGTTCCCTTTCGGGGCTGGGCTTCACCGGAGACATTTAAGTCCATGCGTCAAGTTACATTTGACAGAAAGATGTCTGGGCCTTTGACTTTAGGGTGCTCGTGCACACGGAAGCGGGATGAGTAGTCACCTATCACAGGGGGGTGAAGTGACATGAGCAGGAACAAACTGGACGCGCTTTGGAAGATTGCACAGCAGCAACGGGGGTTACGCTCAGATATCGCAAGCTTTCTCGATCTGGCCCAGCAGCACAACATTACCCTGTCTGTTGATGAGGTGAGGTTGATCGCCTATCGATTTGGGCGAGGATCGGCTGAAGCCATATGTCCCAAACCTGTGGTTCAGCTTATCACGGACTATCTATCGGGGCGCGACGTAAGGTCTATTCTGGACCCTTGGGCGGGCATGGGAACTTTGCTTTTGCCGCTCGTAGATGCGACTGGTGCAAGCGCTGCGGTAGGGATCGATCCCGTCGTGAGCCATTGCCAGGCAGCAAAGTCCCTGGATGTTACGAAGTCCGTGTCATGGATTAACGGTGACCCATTGAAGCAGCTCGATGCGCTCACGGGAGAATTTGACGTTATTGCGTGCTGCCCACCGTGGGGTGTCCGGCCAATCAGCATGTCGTTCGCCGCAAGGGGCGGCGCTGTCGAGATCCAGGATGATGTTGGGCACTTGGTTATGCTGAAGGCGTGCCTTCGGCTCGCCCAGAGCGGAGTTGGCATTTTCGTCATGCCTCCATCATTTATCAGTGCACGCCGACCAAAGGGCGTATGTGCGAACCTGTCGAGATTTGGACTCCATATCGAAGCGTACATCGCTATCCCTTCCGGTGTCTTTGCTCCTTTGACCTTGATAGGGGGTGGGTTGGTTGTCCTCACTGAGGCCGAGGCCGACGATATATTCGTTGGCGAGTTGGCGGAGAATCCCGAGAGGAACGAAACACTGTTAGGCAACCTCAGATCGCGCAAGGAGGGCAAGGAGATCGCCTTGGGTACGATAGTCAAGGCCCGAGAATTCAAGGGCTACCAAGTTCTTGTGGCGCAAGATAGAGTCGCTCGGCTGGCGAGTCGAGCGGGTCTTGAACCAACCCCGTTCACAGAAGTGGTTACCGAAATCAACCTGACGAGAGCTTCGGAACCGCCAGGCTTCGAGGAGAGAGCCAACGCAGTCTACCTGCCATTGATTGGTCGAAGCCCCGCGGTCGCATCATCGTCGGAGCTCAGCCTGAAGCCGCATAACTACGCACAGCTCATAATAAATGCTGAGAAAGCGGACGCCCGGTACGTTGCGCACTTCTTCAACACATCTTTAGGTCATGCGATCCGGGAAAGTGCTCTCTCTGGAGTTACCATCCCAAAAATCACAAAGACATCCTTGGCAAGCATCGCAGAACTGTTTCTTCCAGACCGGAAGACTCAAGTCCAAGTACATGAAGCTGATGCAAGAATCAACAACCTTGTCAGCGAGTTGCAGGAGCTTCGAACTCGGTTGCTCTCGCAGCCGCGCCAATTGGACGATGTCTTTAGGGACCTGGCGGAGGTTAACAAGGAGGACCGCTTTGTAGATTGGCTTGACAGACTCCCGTTTCCCTTAGCATCGATACTATGGGCGTATCACGCCTCCAGTGGAAATGACCGTCTCCAATACGAACACCTGGATCATTTCTTTGAGGCATTAGCCGAGTTTATTGCGACCCTGTTCTTGAGCGCCTTTCAAAACGATCCTGAGCTGTTCTCTGCCGAACGAGTTAAAATAGCGGATGCGCTATCTCAAGGAGGGCTATCGGTCGAGAGAAGCTCGTTTGGAACATGGGTTAGGATCGCGGAACGTCTTGCCAAACAGGCGCGGATCATGCTCAATAAGAGCGACGAAGACAGACTGCGATGCCTGGGGCTCTTCCGGTTGTCTGAGGCAGATGTGCTGCAAGCCCTGCTCTCTTCAAAACTCATTGGGATTCTTCAGGAAACCAACAATCTGCGAAACGACTGGAGGGGCCACGGGGGTGTTATTGGTGATCGCACCGCTTACGAGCGGCACGTAACGCTTCAAAGCTATTTGAGTGAGGTGAGGAAATGCTTCGGTGATGTATGGGAGCGATATAGACTCGTTCTCCCTCGCAGCATGCGGTTCAGCCAAGGGTCGTTCGACACTAACATTCACTTGTTGGTCGGTCCACGCACCCCGTTCGTGTCGACTTCCTTTCAAACTAGCGAGCCGTTGGAAACGGGTCAGTTGCACCTGATTGGTCAGGAGGAACACCGAGCGTTGAAGCTTTTGCCTTTCGTGAAGGTTATGGAGTCGCCAAAATCAGCCCAGAACGCATGCTACTTTTACAATCGGAAGGATAAGGACGGCTTCAAGTATATTTCGTATCATTTTGAAGGTGAGCCCGAGATAACAGGGTCATTCCTGGAAACGGAAGAAGCAATTCACCTTATCCTCAAAGAGGAGAAAGCTCACGATTGAAGGATCAACCGATGTTGTCAAACCGAGCTGGCAGAGGGAAAGAGTATCTGTCCCAAGAAATATAAAACTCACGGCGAAAATAATCATCGTGCAGGTGGCATATTTCGGTCGTGACGTGTACTCTGCAGAAACTATTGTCATGCGCCGTGCGAGACGGTCGCTGAGAGGAGGCCCTGGACGTGGCGAAGAATGGGCTGGACGTAAAGACGCTGGAGAATTGGCTGTGGGAGGCGGCGTGCAAGATAAGGGGACCGATTGATGCGCCGAAGTACAAGGATTACATCCTTCCTTTGATATTCCTGAAAAGGTTGTCGGACATTTTCGAAGATGAGGTGGCGAAGCTTTCGCAGGATTACCGCAATGGGGACATGGTCGAGCAATTGTTGAGCAAGGATCATGGACTCGTGCGGTTCTATCTTCCGAAGAAGGCGCGGTGGGGCGAGATCGCCAAGAAGACGACGGGCTTGGGAGAGCATCTGACAGACGCGGTGCGGTCAATAGCCCGCGAAAACCCCAAGCTTCAGGGAGTCATTGACATCGTTGATTTCAATGCGACGACGGCCGGGCAGAGAATCATATCCGATGAGAAGCTCAAGGCGCTTGTGGACGTTCTCGGCACGCACAGGCTTGGGTTTGCCGATGTCGAGCCTGACATTCTCGGGCGGGCTTACGAATATCTTCTAAGGAAGTTCGCGGAAGGTTCGGGGCAGAGCGCGGGCGAGTTCTACACGCCGCGAGAGGTGGCGATTCTCATGGCTCGCATTCTTGACCCGGAGCCGGGGGTGGAAATATACGACCCCTGTTGCGGCTCCGGCGGTCTGCTTATCAAGTGTTACCTGAGGCTGAAGGAAAAACGCGGGGACGACCCTTCCATCGCTCCATTGAAATTCTACGGGCAGGAAGTCCTCCACTCGACGTTTGCGATGGCGAAGATGAACGCCTTCATCCACGACATGGAGGCCCAGATCGCTCTCGGCGACACGATGGCCAGACCCGCTTTCCTTACCCCCGACGGTTCGCTCCGGAAGTTTGACATAGTGACGGCAAATCCGATGTGGAATCAGGATTTCGCCCAAAGCACTTACGAAAACGACCCGTACAATCGGTTCAGCTTTGGCTATCCGCCTTCGAGCAGCGCCGACTGGGGCTGGATTCAGCACATGTTTGCTTCCCTGAACGGCAAGGGAAAAATGGCAGTGGTGCTCGACACCGGCGCGGTCTCAAGGGGGAGCGGGAATGTCGGTGCGAACAGGGAACGAGACACAAGAAAGCAATTCGTCGAGAAGGACTTCGTTGAAGCGGTCATCCTTCTGCCGGAGAACCTCTTTTACAATACCACGGCGCCGGCGATAATACTGGTCCTGAACAGGAATAAGCGGAAGGCAAATGAGATTCTGCTTGTCAATGCCTCGACCCTCTTCAAGAAAGGCAGACCGAAAAACTATCTGCCGGACGAAACCATCGAGAGAGTCGGGAGGCTTTGCTCAAGATGGAAAGAAGAGGAAGGGATAAGCAAGATAATCAGGAAAGAAGAGGCTGTTAGAAACGACTACAACCTGAGCCCGTCCCGATACGTCGCCCACGGTGGCGGCGAGGAGGTGCTCCCCCTGGAAGACGCGGTGGTTCAGCTTCGAGAAGCGGAAGAGGAGAGAGCAGAGGCGGACAGGCAGCTGAGGGAAGTACTCACCAAGCTGGGGGTTCCGCTCTGAGGGGGAGGGGAATGACATGTCACTACAGACCGAGCGGAACACAGTAGCGCGTCTTCAGCGGGAAGTGGCTGATCTCAGGAAGAAGGTTGCGGACGAGCAAGGCAAGGTTGCCTCGAAGCAAAGGCAGATCGGTGAGTTGCAGCGTAGCGTGACATCCTCAACAAGCGCCTCGACGCTGGCAAGCAAGTTGAGGCAGCTCGAGCGGTGCTCAGAGGACCTGGCGAAGTGCAGTAGCAGGGTCGCGGATGCTGAAAAGCGGCTCGCGGACAAGCAAGATCAACTTCACCGAGCGCAAGCGAAGCTGGCCGCAGAAGAGGAGAGGGAAGGAAAACGGATTGCGGAAGCAGACGCCAAACGGCAGAGGGAGCTTCAGGAGTACCAGAGAGCCGTTACCCGGGAACTCAGAATGCAACGCCAGTTGGCTGACATGCTCCCCGTTCCCTCCCTCAGTGGCTCAGCCGCGCATTCTGACGAAGTGTACGACGTGTTTGTGTGCCACGCCTCAGAGGACAAAGACGGGTTTGTACGGCCGCTCGTCAAGGCCCTGGAGCAGCGTGCGGTGAGCGTTTGGTATGACGAGCATGCCCTACGCGTTGGGGATAGCCTACGCCGCTCGATTGACAAGGGCCTTACGAAGTCGAGGTTCGGGGTAGTGGTGCTGTCCACAAGCTTCTTCAGAAAGAACTGGCCGCAGTACGAGCTTGACGGCCTTGTATCAAAGGAGATGACCGGAGGCAAAGTGATCCTGCCCATCTGGCACAAGGTGAGCGTGGACGAGGTCAGGGGCTACAGCCCGACGCTGGCGGACAGGGTCGCGCTGAACTCGGCAATGCTGAGCGTCGAGCAGATCGCTGACAAGCTGGTCGAGGTGTTGAGAGGTGATTAGGACTGTGAAGGGGCTTAAAGCCAATGGTCTGCCAGAAGGTTTCAAGATGACGGAACTCGGGCCGTTTCCCCTGGACTGGGAAGTTTCGCGGCTGGGTGAGCTCTTTGGCATCCAACAAGGAAAGTCTTTGTCACCTAAGAGCCGGACCAGGAAGTCTCCGCGTCCTTTCCTGCGCACAGCGAACGTACTTTGGGGCCGGGTTGACCTGAGCACCGTGGATGAGATGGACTTTTCTGACGAGGAAGTAGCCCGACTTAGGCTGATGCCCGGAGACCTTCTCGTCTGTGAGGGTGGTGAGGTTGGCCGCACGGCCATGTGGGAGGGCGGGATCGACCCTTGCTGCTATCAGAACCACATTCACAGGCTTCGCGCCAGCGTCCCCCAGGTCGAGTCAAGGTTTTTCATGTATTGGATGCAGGCTGCGATGCTCCTGCTTGGGATGTACCGTGCGGAGGGCAACGTCACAACGATCCCGAACCTGTCGAAATCCCGCTTAAGCAGATTCGCGGTTCCGGTGCCACCTTTCTCTGAGCAAAAGAAGATTGCGGCGGTGCTTTCTGCGGTGCAGGAGGCGAAGGAGAAGACGGAGGCGGTCATCCGGGCGGCGAAGGAACTCAAAAAATCCCTGATGAAGCATCTTTTCAGCTATGGCCCTGTCGACGTCGAGGATGCCGAGAAAGTGCCGCTGAAGGAGACAGAGATAGGGGAAGTGCCGAGGCATTGGGAGGTGGTTGAGGTCGGCGGCCTTGGAGAGATCGTGACAGGAACGACACCAAGCACCAAGGTCGCTGAATACTACGGCGGGCGGTTCATGTTCACTTCGCCAGGGGACATTGGAGACACTAAGTACGTAATGACAACGGAGAAGCATCTCACTGAAAAGGGGTTGGGCGTTTCGCGGCCGCTGCCTAAGGACACAGTTCTGGTCGTTTGCATAGGGGCGACTATCGGCAAAACCGCCATGACATGGGCGGAAAGGAGCACGACAAACCAGCAAATCAACGCAGTCGTTCCCGGCGACGATGTCCGACCCGATTACCTGTTCTACGCGCTCGCGTACCGCGCCCCTCACCTACCTTCCATGGCGGGGCGTGCAGCCGTTCCGATCGTCAACAAGAGCAACTTCGCAAAGTTTGTCGTCCCTCTGCCGGCCGTTTCGGAGCAGAAGAAGATCGCCCAGGTGTTGTCGGCAGTTGACGAACACGTCGAATTGGAGCAGGACCGGAAGAGGGGACTCGAGCAACTGTTTAGGACGCTCTTAAACGACCTCATGACCGGGAAGATACGTGTGAAGGATTTGGAGGTGAGCGCATGAGCGGACGAAAGGAATCGGCGAAGGGTCTGGAGAGAGAAGAGATAATATCCAGGCTTCGCGGACATGAAGATGAACTGCGGCAGAAGTTCGGCGTTAAATCGCTGGGGCTTTTCGGGTCAAGAGTTCGCAGCGACGCGAAACAGGACAGCGACATTGACCTTTTAGTTGAATTCGACCGCCCTGTCAGCCTTTTTGACTTCGTGGACCTCCAGGAATTCCTCTCGAAGCTGCTCGGCGGCGCAGAGGTGGACCTGGTTTTGAAGCGAGCTGTGATAGAGGATTTGAAGGACATCATCTACCGGGAGGCGATAAATGTCATCGCATAGGCTATGGAAGTTCCGGGTGAGACACATCCTTGAGGCGATAAGGAAGGTGGAGAACTACACGGCGGGTCTGGACGCCAGCGGGTTAGCGGCAACTCCTATGGCTCTGGACGCCGTGATTCGCAACTTCCAGGTCATCGGAGAGGCATCGCGGAACGTTCCTGACAAAGTGAAGGAAGCGAATCCGCAGGTTCCCTGGCTGAAGATGGAAAGGATGCGGCACGTCCTGGTGCACGATTATAACCGCGTGGACGTGGAGGTCGTCTGGCGGACAATTCAGGAGGATTTGCCTCCGCTCGTTCCATTGCTCGAAAGGTTGTTAGAGGAGAGTGAGGAATGAACCCAACAGGTGACGAGGGAAGTTACGGGGCCGGCCGACTCGGCGCCGAACGTGGCTCGGTTCAGGATCCGCTCATCGGCTATGTCTGCGAGAAGTCGGGGGAATATCGCACGTCGGACGGGAGGAAAATCTTCTTGGAGCTGGGCTGGGAATACGTGGAGCCGGAGGAGGCACTGAGGCTGAGGGGCGGGGAAACGGGGCTTGTCTTCAAGGAATTATTCGTCAAGCAGATGCAGAGGCTGAATCCGGGTTTCATGGACCACCTTCTGGCCGAGGAGCTGATCAAGCAGCTGGAGCGCATCCCGCCGAACATCGAGGGCAACCTGCAAGCGTGGGAGTATCTGAAGGGGCTGAAGACGGTCTTCGTCCCCGGAGAGAAGAGGGAGAGGAACGTCAGGTTCATTGACGGCGAGAACGTGGACAGGAACACCTTCCACGTGACGGATGAGTTCTGGTTCTATAACGGAACCTATCGCATTAGGGGCGACGTGGTGTTTCTCATAAACGGCGTTGCGGTTTTCATCGTCGAGACGAAGGCAAGTCATAAGCTCGAAGGCATGGCCGAAGCGTTGGAACACCTGCGCAGGTATCACCGCGAAGGACCGGAATTGATGGCCCTCCTTCAAGTTTACGCCATCACTCATCTCATCAGTTTTTTCTACGGGCCGACGTGGGACTGTTCGAAGAAGACCTTGCTCAACTGGAGAGAGGAAGCGAAAGGGGATTTCGAGGTTCTTGTCAAATCGTTCCTCGACAGGCGAAGGGTTGTCAGGGTTCTGACCGATTTTATCCTGTTCACGAGGCAGGACGACGAGCTGAAGAAGGTCGTGCTCAGACCGCACCAGATGAGAGCCGTGGACAAGGTCGTGAGCAGGGCAGCCGATGCGAAAAAGACACGGGGGCTCGTCTGGCACACGCAGGGCTCAGGGAAGACCTTTACGATGATCGTGGCCGCGCAGAAAATCATCGAGAATCCGCTCTTCGAGAGTCCGACGGTCATCATGCTCGTGGACAGGACGGAACTCGAAACGCAGCTTTTCGGCAACCTTGAATCGGTCGGATTCGAGAACGTGGAGGTCGCCGACAGCAAGAGGCAACTCAGACGACTGTTAGAGCAGGACAGGCGTGGCTTGATCGTCTCGATGATCCACAAGTTTGAGGGCATGCCCGCGAACGTGAACACGAGGGAGAACGTCTTCGTGCTCGTGGACGAGGCGCACAGAACCACGGGCGGGAAGCTGGGCAATTATCTGATGGGGGCGCTGCCGAACGCGACGTACGTTGGATTCACCGGAACGCCGATTGACAAAACCTCCTACGGTCAGGGCACCTTTATCACCTTCGGCAAAGACGATCCTCCAGGGGGCTATCTCGACAAATACGACATAGCCGAATCCATAGAAGACGGCACGACGGTCCGGCTGGATTACACGATCGCGCCGAACGAACTCAAGGCGGACAGGGAAACGTTGGAAAGGGAGTTTCTCAACCTCGCGGAGGCCCAGGGGGTCAGCGACATCGAGGAACTGAACAAGGTGCTTGAGCGAGCCGTCACCCTGAAGAACATGCTCAAGAATCCGAAAAGGAGGGAAGGGGTTGCGAGGTATGTGGCTGACCATTTTGGGCAGTACGTCGAGCCGATGGGGTACAAGGCTTTTCTCGTCGGAGTGGACAGGGAGGCGTGCGCCCAGTACAAAGAAGAACTGGACAAGCACCTTCCGCCGGAGTATTCGAAGGTGGTGTACAGCCCGGCCTTCAACGACCCGCCCGACCTCGCGAAATACCATCTTTCGGAAGGCGAGGAGAAAAGAGTACGAAAGGCTTTCCGAAAACCTGATGAGCTTCCGAAGATACTCATCGTGACGGAGAAGCTGCTGACGGGATTCGACGCGCCGATTCTGTACTGCATGTATCTGGACAAGCCGATGCGGGACCACGTCCTGCTGCAAGCCATTGCCAGGGTGAACAGACCCTATGAGGACGAGGACGGTAGAAGAAAGCCCGCGGGGTTCGTGCTCGATTTTGTCGGGATATTCGACAACCTTGAGAAGGCGCTGGCTTTTGACTCGGCGGACGTCAGGGGCGTCGTCCACGACATCCAGGTGTTGAAAGGGCGCTTTGCAGAGATGATGGGGGAGGCGGGGCGGGAGTACATGGCGCTCGTCGAGAAGAAGACGGCCGACAAGGCCGTGGAGGCCGTTCTGGAACATTTCAGGGACGAGGAAGAAAGGCAGAAGTTTTACCGTTTCTTCCACGAGCTGTCGGATGTCTACGAGATACTCTCCCCGGACGCGTTCCTGAGACCTTACGTTGACGATTACGAGACCCTGGCGCGGATGTACAGAATATTAAGGGAAGCGTACGAGCCGGGCGTTTTCGTGGACAGGGAATTCTCGAGGAAAACTGCCAGACTGGTGCAGGAGCGCACCGAAAGCGGCAGGATAAAGCCGGCACTGGAGATATACGAAATCAACGAGGAGACGCTGAGAAAAATCAAGGAGAGCAAGGCTTCGGACACGGAAAAGGTGTTCAACCTTCTGAGGAGCATTCTTGAAACCGTGAGGGTGAATCTCGGCAGACAGCCGTACCTCATTTCCATCGGAGAAAGAGCCGAGCTGATCGCGGAACTCTACAAACAGAGACAGAAGAGCACGCAGGAAACGCTGGAGAGTCTGAAGAAGTTGATCGAGGAAATCAACGCCGCCAGGAAGCAACAGGCAGAGAAGAGAATGCCGGCGGAGGTGTTTTCGATATTCTGGCTGCTGAAACAGGAGAAAGTGGGTTCGCCCGAGAAGATCGCCGACCAGATGAGGGATGTCCTAGAGAAGTATCCCCACTGGCGAACCAGCGAACGCCACGAGAGGAATGTCAGACAGGCCCTTTATCGGAATCTGGTACGGTCTGGAATCTCGGATGCCGATAAGCTGTCGGAGATTTGCAGCAAGGTGATGAAAGTCCTCAAGGGGGGACGGCAATGATGACCGCGGAAGAGTTCAAGCTGGATGTGCTCGCATGGGCGAAGGAAGTGGGAGTTGAACCCACCGAAATTCACGTCCGCAAAATGAAGAGAAAAATCGCGAGCCGCTCAAGCCGCGGACGGCTGACGTTCGACGTTTCCCTCCTCGAAGAAAACGACGGAAACAGGCTGAAAGCAATCCTCCATGAATTGCTGCATCTGAAGTATCCCAATCACGGCAAGATGTTCAACTCGCTTCTGAACGCGTACCTGACGAGAGCAAGGGACGGCCGCGGCGGGGGGTAAGGCAGATGGTTTCGGGGCAGGCTGAGATTGAGTGTCCGTTTTGCGGTAAAATGGGCGTGAAAGCGTTTCACAAACCGACTCATCTCGAGCCGAAGGTCTCGCATATTTCAGCAGGCAGCAGAACGACGTATCACCGGGTGCCTGAGTCTTACGACGTGGTGAGTGGCTGCCCGGCATGCGGCAAATCGAAGGAGGAAATCGAAAGAATCTTCGAGACCGGAGTGGTCAGAGAGTTGAGCCACGAGGAGCGTTTGAAAAGGCTGAGAGACGCAGGTTTGCCGACGGTAATCAGAACCCAAACACGGCGGCGCAGATCAGATGATGCGAGGGGAGTGGAGTAAATGGAAATGCAACTATCCTACTACGACCTTTTGGCAAATGTGATCCCGGGCGTCTTCGTCCTGTGGGCTGTGGGAAACGTATTGCCTCCAGGGATCCTCAAGGAAGCGCTTTTAGGGGAAAATCTGGTCTCTGATTCGATAGTATTTCTCGTGTTGGCTTTCATACTTGGCCAAGTGATTCAATGGCTGGCGAAGTTTACCATCGAGCCCGTGGTGAAGCGTATATTCTGGCATCGTGCATTTCCGTCCGACTTGTTCCTTATTAAGGGAGCGGGCTGGTGTCGCGAAAGTGAACGAGCAGATTACCTTCGGCTGGCGAAGGATAAGGTTGGAATCGACCGACGCGAGATCGGCCGTTTACAGTCACTCGGGTTGCCAGAGATGAGCCAAGAAGACACCAAAGGCGCCAAGTCCACATGTCGGACAATATTTCGGCGATTTGAGTCTCTCGCAGCAGACGAGGGGATTGGGTCAAAAGCAATTCTGCAGAACACCTTCTACAGTCTGTTTCGCGGGTTGTCACTGTCAAGTGCGCTTTGTGGATTGATTTTCCTCGTAGGATATACACTCCGAGGTGAGTTGTCTGGGCTGATCCTGGGAATCATGTGTTTGGGTGCGGCAGCTATTTTCGTGCACAGGGCTAAGGAACGGGGCGAATTGTACGTCACCGGAGTTTTCAACTCAGTCGCCGGACACTTTGCGAAAGAGATGTCCAAAGCACCCGAGGGAGGCTGATGGCCATGCTAAGAATAGTTGTATGGGATGTCCAGCACGGAAATGCAGTTTACTTGCGGACTCCAAACGGGAGACACATCGCGTTGGACTTGGGTGTCGGGTCTTATGGCGATTCGGAGCGGACTTTCAGCCCGCTGCTGCACCTTAAGTACAAGTGGGGAGTCGAACTCCTGGACGGCGTGATCATCACCCATCCACACCGTGATCATCTTGACGATATCTTTAACTTCGGCGAGCTCTCGCCCAGGGTGTTGGTCAGGCCTCAGCATTTGGACGAAGCGAGTATCAGGGCTGGAAACCAGGCCAAGGATAGGGAGGTAGTCGAGAAGTACCTTGAGATCGACAGGCGGTACAATCAGCCCGTGCAGCCGTCCGACAGCCCCTTCATTCCAGCTAACAATGGAGGCGTGCACATCAGTAGGTTCTTTCCTCGAGAGTGTTCTACCAAGAACCTCAACAATCACAGCGTAGTGTGCGTGGTGTCGTATGCCGGGTGTAAGATGCTAATCCCTGGTGACAACGAGGGACCATCGTGGGAGGAGCTACTCCGAAGCCAGGATTTTGCGGAAGCCATCCTGGGGACTGACGTCCTGCTCGCGCCTCACCACGGGAGAGATGCTGGATTCTATGCCTCGCTATTCAAGTACTTCAATCCGCTTCTCACCGTAATTTCTGATGGCAGATTCTGCGACACGAGCGCAACGGACAGGTACGGCAACGTTACGAAAGGATGGGTTGTACACAAGCGAAGCGGTGGGGAAGAAAATCGCAAGTGCATCAGCACACGGAATGACGGCGTCATCGATATCAAGTTCGGAAAGAACACTGACGGCAAGCCATTCATCGAAGTGCACATTGATTGACAGAACGAGTTTCGTTGGCGGGCAGCACAGATATAAAGCTCCCTCCGAAAATAAGGTCAACAGGTCATGCAAATGTCCAAGGTTGCTCTAACAGCCGAGCAAAAGGCGAGGGTCAAAGATTACCTCGAGAAGTTCCGCGAACGCCTTGAGCATGAGCTTTCAGAGGAAGGCTGGGAGAAGGAGAGACGTGACAGAATGCGTCTTTATAAGGAGCTTCTGAGCGAAGAGAATGTGGGAAAATTGTCTGAATCTGATTTTGAGAGAATTCTAAAGAGTCTCTGGTCAACTGATTTCTGGAGGAACAAGGATTACTTGGTGAGAAAAGTCCTTCAGGCCAACGGGATTGAAAGAATCAGGAAAAGCATCGGGGACCTGCTATACGGCAAGAGGGCCGTCTCAGAACGCTTCGATCTCTTTATGGAGCGCATTAAGGGCTTGGGTCCCTCTTCGGTAACGGAGATTCTCGTGTTCGTTTTTCCGGATGAGCTCTGCCTCTGGAATGACAAGCCAAAGAATGTGCTCCCGATGCTTGGGCTCGACTCCCTTCTTCCCGAACGGGTGTTCAAGTACCCAATAACTGGAGAGGACTACGAAAGATGCAACGAGGTGTTGGCTGGGGTTCGCGACGAAATGAGGCGATTTGGGTTTCAAAAAGCGAACTTCCTCGACGTCGATATACTGATGTGGCTCTTATTTACGGAAGCCCGCAGGGGCAAAAAGGGAGTAACCAGGAAGGAGAAGGGGGAGAAACAGCGCGTTTCTGTGGACGCGAGCAAAATAGACCATTGGGATGCAATCGGGTTACTTCTGAAGCTCGGTAATCTGCTTGGATACGATACTTATACGCCGGACGGTCGAAAGAAGAGCAATCTACTGGGAACTAATCTTGGCAAGGTGGCTGTCTTGAAAGCAATCCCCGCGTTCACCTATGAGAAGCACCTTCAGACTGTTAAGAACGTGGACGTAATATGGTTCAAAGATGAATTTCCAGCGTATTGTTTCGAAGTCGAGCACACGACCGGGGTCACTCAAGGCCTATTGAGAATGTATCAAATAAGGAGTTTCACGACCGCGAAATTCTTCGTCATTGCGCCAGCGGAGATACTTCCAAGATTCAAGCAGGAGACGACCAAAGACCCTTTCTATCAAATCAAAAACAGATACCAGTTCAAATCGTATGCCGATCTGGTGAGGTTTTTTGACGAGGCGGAAAGGTATCATACAGCAGAAGATGAGTTCCTGGGAGAGCATCAAGTATCTTCCACGGCGAGGTGAACTATGACACTCGAGCCTGGGTATTATGCAAACCTGTTCGAGGTGCAGTTGCAGGCCGAAGAGGCTGATGTACTGGTCTGCGAGAGAAGCAAGTATCCAGACCTAAAGTCGCTTCGTGCAGAAATTGAACGGGCAGGTAAAGAGGCTTTCGTTTATGCCCCGGAGCAGCAAGATGTCGTCTTCGGGTACGGCAAGGAAATGGAGTGGCTGCGCGCAAAAGGGTTTACAGAGTGCACCGTGAAGTTTCAGGAGCAGCCACGGCTTACGGGAAGGATGATTCTTGAGGGAGTCATCAAAAAGGCGCAAGGCCAGGGCTACACGCCTGATTTTTCTGGTGAAATAGGTCGCTCCAGATTGTTCAAAAGCGACCGGTTCAGGTTGACATCGGATAGCAATGTCAGAGTGTTCACAGGATACGATACACGGGTCATTTTCTTGAGAGACGCGGCTGCGGATAGACTGAGTTTCAATCTCATCGTTGATGTGTGCTACTGTTTTAAAGGGCCGCGCGAAGAACCTCTAAGTTTCCACCAGATTGCTACAGGGTTCGGAAGCAGCATTCTCAAGGAGGTACGACAAATTCAAGGCGACCTCATACCGACAGGGATAAATACCGAGGTGTCAAGACAAAGGTTACTCAGTGAGATCATCCCATTTGTCAAGAGCCTCGGCGAGATTCAACTACCCTGCAAGGTGAATGCTGTACTTTCGTGCGTTCCATCGAGAATAGTGGTAGGTGCTCGAGATGAATCTTTATAGCGAGCTTCTTGATCAACCGTCGTTGAGGTTTGACTTTTCGTCTGCCTTTGCAGAGGACATGTTCTCGAGGCGTGGTCTTCGCCTCTTCGGCCCTTATGATTCCAGTCTGTTCCCAAAGGACAAAATCACTGCAGTAGTCTTGTATCAGAGAGGTAAGGAAGGCGAAAAGGCGGCGCTCGCTGAGGGTCTGAAGAAAGGTGAAGGCAAGTTTGGAGGCTTTCAGAGCTTCTTCAAGGTACCACTCGAGTTCGTCAACGATATTTCCTTCACGTCTTATGGGAAAGCAGACAGCCTGGTTGACCAGATCGCGCAGAATCCCCCCAATGTTGTTTACGTTCTGCTCGGAACCCGTGAGTCGCAGTTTTACTCCAGCGTGAAATCGAGGCTGCTCGCAAATGGGGTGCCCAGCCAAATGGTCACATTGGAGAAACTGAAAGAATCTCCTGGACGGCAATACGTCCTCGAGAACATCGCCCTGGCAAGTTATGCGAAGGTTGGGGGGACGCCGTGGACTGTCTCAACACAGCGTGTCGAAAACGACCTGATCCTGGGGGTCAGTCGCGCTCACGACAGATCAGGAAAGTTCATTATCGGATACGTTACGCTCTTCACAAAGAATGGAGATTTCTTGTTCATGAACTCGGGGACACCGGCTATCGAATGGGAATCCTATGTTCAGGGGTTGTCGGGGCTCCTTGGAAAAGCGTTAGATGAGTTCGAGCGCGAATTCGGAAGGGCCATTGGAACGCCTTCTTCTATCGTCGTCCATTTCAACAAGAAGCCCGGCAAAAGAGAGCTGGAAGCTATAGAAAAGGCGTTAACGAAGGCGGCGCAAGACATCCAGTTCGCAATCATCCACTTGAACGAGTATTCGAACTTTCGTCTCTTCGACAGCTCCCACGGCACTTATATCCCACCGAAGGGGCTCAAGGTCTCCTTGAGTGGTCATGAAGCTCTTCTCTTGTTGGACGGGCGTGTTGGGGACGGTAGGAGAAGGATGGGGATGCCACGTGTCTTGGACGTCAGAATGGATAAGCGCTCGACCATGGACGTTGGGCATTTTCCAGAATTAGCCAAGCAAATCTACGATTTCGCGCACGTAAATTGGCGAGGATTCAATTCTGCGGCTGTTCCAATAACGCTGAACTATTCGAAGCTGATCGCGAGAATGGTAGTCGATCTGGGTGTAGAGACCTGGAACCAGGTCATTACAGAAGGGCAACTGAGGGATAAAGCATGGTTTCTCTGAGCATAGACTTTTATGGCGCAAGGGATTCCATCCAGACCGAGGTTCTACGTAGACTTGAGTCGATTGACGTAAGCGGGCAGCCTTTTGACGGGGCATGGTTGCTGTACGGAATGTCGGCCTTGGGCCTGAAGGAAGAGAATGTTTTTGCTACTACCCTGAACGCTTTAGGAAAATGGTCCGCCACGCGGGCCGCAGGGACCAGAGAAAGGGACCTGGCGCCGCTGTGTCTTTGCCATTTCTTGTCTCAAGAAGCTGGCGTGAAAACGCACACAGTTCAGAAGGTGCGGGAGATACTAAACGGGGCACTGAAAACCCTGGGTAGGAAATTCAACGTTCTGAACGATCCAGATCAGCTTTTTTTTGTCTCTCTGCTTAACAGTGTCCTTGATTCGAAAACGAAAGAGAGCCTTGTGGAGTTTGCAAAGAAGAGCGCGACGGGCCGAGTATCACGAAAGGTGCTGTTCCGTGCCGCTTTGGTGGAGCTTGGCAATAGCATCCAGCAGGGTGAGATAGAGGGTCTGGACCCCGGCTCAGACCCCGATGATGTGGTATCTGTTCTGTGGATCGTAAAACGTTATACCCCGCACGGCGTCTTGGCACTATGGCAAAAGGTCGAGACGCTTCTGCCAACGTTTCGGTTGGGGGCAGGGCCCGAAGAATGTCGCTTGTCGAACCGAACTCTGGCCCTACTGGGAGAGGCAGTTAGTCGGGAAACGCGGGAACCCGATCCGAAGATGATTTTTGACCTTTTCCCTTTTGACCAAGAAATCAGGAACATCGCCCGAGACCATTTCAGGCAAGGGAAGTACGTGTCGGCAGTCTTTGAAGCTACTAAAAAGCTTAACGAGTTTATCCAAAAAGCGTCTGGGAGCCAGAAATCCGAGGCCGAGTTAGTTCAGTCGTCCATGCAGTTTAGGGGCGATAAGGCTCCCATAGTTCAGTTCAATGAATACTTGAAGGAAACCTCTGGGAAAAACGAGCAAAATGGTCTCGCCATGATCGCCGAGGGAATTTTCAAAGCGTTTAGAAACCCCAAAGGGCACAAACCTGAGGACCACCCGTTCCTCGGTATGAAAGGTTGCGAGGCGCTAAGTCAGCTAATCGCTATTGACTATATCCTGAAAAGAGTGCGTAACGCGAAGACTCCGAGAACCAAGAGTTAAACGCAGAAGCTGGCCCCTTGGTGTTACCAGGCTCTCGATGTTTCCTCAAAGCCTCTACCACTTCTCGCACATCTCACCGTAGCCGCAGATTCCGCACATGTAGTTGTCGTTGGGAAAGAAGATTCCAGACTTGATGCCCTGCTCAAGTTTCTCAGCGAGGCGGAGGAAGCGCTCGATGTCCGCCTGGGTTCGGGTTGAGCGGAGCTGCTGTATCCTGGGCTGTTTGGTGCGCACCATCACGTCGAGGCGGACTCCATTCTCGTCCTGGCCGTGCAGAAACCGGTAGGCCATCGCATAGGCGGTCAACTGGATGTCCTTTGAAGCCGCGTCTGGCAGGAAGCTTGTCTTGCTCGTCTTGTGGTCTATGATGCAGCGCTGGTCGTCAATCAAATCAATGTAGCCCTTGAGCGGCAACTCTGTTGCCCCGGTCTCAAACAGGAATTCCCGTTCGACCTCGACGGGCTGGACCTTCGGAGCGACCTTCTCCTGGTAGGCGGTGAGCAGTTGAACGCCTTCGTCCTTCATCTTTCCCGGATTCTCGCCGTCGGAGAATAAAGTCTCCTGGGCTTCCCTCTCCCAGTGGCTGCTGAAGATGTCCGTGACGTTGGAAAGCGACAGATCCTGGTGACTCGTTATCTTCTGGCGGTAGTTGTCCTTGAGGGTTTCGTGGACAGTGCGGCCCAGGGTCAGGCCGCCTGTGGGCGGTATCTTCAGGTCGCAGACGTAACGGAAGAAGTACTGCAAGGGACATCGCAGGTACATCCTGATCTGCGTGACGGACAGGTGGGGCGGCTCGGTCACGCTTTCCCCTCCTGTCGGTTGTCAGTCCCTCCGTCATCGTGCTCCCCAGGGGGGGAGGGAGACGAGCGAGTCTCCCCCGTGCCCAGAACGTGTTTCTCGAGCCGCTGCGCTATGGTCAGGACGAGCGAGACTTTCTGTTCCGGCAGCAGTGTCGAGTCCTTGACCATCTCCGCCGCGGTGCGGAGACAGCTCATGCGGACAATTCTCAGCGATTTCGGGCTGGGGACAAGCTTATCCGCCGTCGTGAACGGGGGTGGCGACGCCCGCTTCAGCGCGGTGAGATTGCGGTAGCGACCCGAACGGTTGAAGGCAAACTCCACCGTGTCCCCTTCCCGGATGCCCCTCACCAGGTTCTCGTCCCAGGTGCTGTAACGCAGACCGTCAACGGAGACCACCCAGTATTCCGATCCGTCCGCCCTCTGGTTGTGCCAGATTCTATTTACTGTTCCCTGCATTCCGCTCACCCTGCTCCTGCTCCGGCAGTTTACCGAGATCGTCCTCGAGAACGTACCGCTCGAAAAACCTCGCCGTCTCGACGACAAGGTCCCGCTTTGAGTCTATGTCGAGATGGGCGGGCGCAAGAATCTCGCTGGCCGACTTGAGACAGCTCATTCTCGTTATCTGCCTGTCCCTGTTGTTCGGCTGGTAGTGCGGCGCCTGCTGCTCATCCGCGGCTTTTATGTCGGTGAGGTGCCTGAAGTTCCCGCTCTGTTTTACGTCACACTCGATCTCTCCACCAACCCGGAGCTGATCGAAGTACTTCGTGTCCCAGACGCTGTACCGTTCCCCGCCTATCTGCACGGTCAGGTACTTCTGTCCGTTCTTGCTCTCGTTCTCCCAGATTTCTTCAACGATTCCTTTCATGCAATACCTCCCCCTCCCCGCGAACCCGGCTTTCCTGCCGTGTTCCAGGGAAGTTTGAATTGACTGCCCTATTCTCAGGCTTCGACCTCCACATTGTTCAGGATCGCCTTCGGGCAGAAATGGCGGCAGCGTTTGACTTCTCTGACGCCCGGGATTTTCTTGAACCTGGCGCACCAGATTCCCCTGTCGTTCTCGATGCCGCAGATGCACTCCCGGCATTTTGCGGAACCCGCTTTCTCGGGTCTGTAACTGCCTGCCATGAAAGGTTTTTTTGAGGAAAGGTTTTTAGGCTGTCGCAGAGGGGATGCCGTTCGTGCCGTTACGCAAGAAGAAGGTCCAGCGTCGAGGCTCAGTTCTGGTGCTGCGATTTGCTCAGCTCATCGAGTTTTCGGTCGAGCACGGCGCGGAACTCCCGATCCTGTAGCAGCCGGTCCATAACGTCGTCGGCCTCCTTGTGGTCGAGGCTCTCCTTCTTCACCTCGAGGGCGGTCTTCTCGTCGAGGATGTTGCCACACCGGCTGCAGAACCTGTTGGTTGGCGCGTTTTGAACGCCGCACCGGGAGCACGTTCTCGGCTTTAGTCCGGTCTGACCGCTTTCCTTCATGTCGGGACAAATGCCATAGGTTTTGAGCAGAGCGTTGTCCACGTCCCGTCCCGAAAGGTGCACGTAAACGGACGGCATGTTGGAGCCCTGGACCCACCCGAAATACTCGTTCATCTGTGCCTCGGTCAGAGAATTCGCGAGCAACGTTGCCCTGCTGTGCCGGAAGGTGTGCGGATTGACTCTCTTTCTGACCTGGGCTCGTTTTGCTGCATCCCGCAGCATGGCGCACACCCTGGCGTAGCTAAGCTGATGGGCCCTGAAATCGCTGGTAATCCAGAGGTAGGCCTCCGGATCGGACTTGCACGGGTGGTCGTTAAGCCAGTCGGTCAGGTAGGCAGCGGAAGAGATCACGAGCACCCGGCGGTCGCCCGTTTTGCCGGACACGATAAGCCTGAAGCCGTAACGATTGGGCTCGACGTGCTTGATTCTCAGAGAAGCGATTTCCCCTATCCTGCACCCGGTCTCAAAGAGAACCGCGACCAGGGCTTTGTCCCTGTGAGTGAGGCAGGCGTCGATCAGCTTTGCCGCATCATCCTCCGTCAGGAGCTCTTTGGGAAGCTTCTTGTTGGAGTTGGGATTGCCGACCCGGATCCAGCGTGTTTCCGGCGGGTCTTCGTCCGTCCGTTTGAGCCACCGATATAGTTTCTTGAGAGTCACGCGCAGGTCGTGCTTCGTCCATTCGGAGTAATCTGAGTTCTGGATGAGTCTGACCAGCGTTTCCAGATCCTCTCTCGTGGCGTCGGCAAAATCCTTCTTCACAAGCAAGGCCAGGCACTTGACATGGCCGAGGTACTTCTCGACCCTGGCGACGCTCAGTCCCTCCGAGAAACAGAAATCCGTAAAGTCGAGAATGGCACGCTTGTTCGCCGGGGAAAAGTCTGATTCCTGGATGAGCTGCCTTCCTCTTTCCAGTTTTCGCTCGTACCTGTGGAAGGTGTCCGCCATGAGGATACACCCGCGTCGGGCCTTTAAACTTTGACGCAGGCGTCTTGCTTTTCGGGACCCGCCCATCCTCGGCGTCTTTTGAAAAGCGAGACGCCCTATGTTTGCTCGAGTAGATTTACGTCTCAAGAAGTAATTGGCCGAGCGAGAATTTAAGCTTTGCGCCCCTGATTTCGCTCCTTCCGAACGCGGGAAAGAACGAACTTCACCCACTCCGGGGTCTTGACTTCCTGGCTGCTTTCGTCGTCCATGAAGGAGAATCTGTTCTGCGGACTTTTAGTCCCTGCGTGTTCCGCTCGCGTGTCACGCCGATAAGCAGTACGACGACCTACTTGATCACGCTGAACTCCCTCACCTTCCCCTGGATCGCCGCTCTTTTCGCCTGGACGAGCCCAAGCTCGGCGAGCTTGTTGCAGTAATCGGAATACGTGCGGACTGCTATCGGCTTGATTTGCCTGTCCTCGCACGTCTTCAGGTAAAGGCGCCAGAGGTCTCCGGAGAGAATGCCTGAGTTCTTCTGGACCAATTCGTACAGCAGACGATGATGGTCGGTGAGCCTTCGCAGCAGGTAGCTTTTCTTGAGATCCTTGGCTGAGTTCCAGGCCTGTTTCGCATGGGACGGGGTGATCTCTTTCCGGGCGTCGTGCTCGGCAAGATACGCAGCGTTCTTCAGGGTATGGATGGCTATTCTTGCATCACCGTCGGAAAGGCGTGCGATCGTCTCCAGAAGGTCCTCGGTGTAACTGTACGGCGTCAGGGCATACTGCGCCCGCTGATTCAGAATGTCGAGAAGCTCGCCCGATGAATATTCCTCGAAGAGTATCCGGACCGGGTTAAGCCTGGACTTGACCCTGTCCTCCAGTCCGAAGTAGACGAACTGGGAGTTGCAGACGCAGATCAGACCCACCGTCAGAAGATCGGACAGGTTGTAGAGGATGGCATTGCGCTCCCTGGGGGCGGGCTGGTCAATCTCGTCCAAGACGAGAACGACGCGTTCCCTCGACAGATGCCTTTTCACCCTTTCAAGTTTGAACGATGTGCTGAATCTCTCCGCCCCGAGCATGCGAAGCTCCCTGGCGATGGAATCGAGCACGGAGAAAAACGTCGGGTTCTCCCAGCAGTTGACGTACACGCCCCGAACGCCGGCCTCCTTGTTCAGCTTACGCAGGACCCAGTGTGCTGTCGCGGTCTTTCCGGTCCCCGGCCTTCCGAAAAACCAGCAGTTCATCGGTTTCCTAGAATGGCTGAGCGGGCGGAACGAAGTCAGAACCCGTCGTATGAGTTCCTCCCGCACCAGAAGCTCCTGGGGCACGTGGCGCTCGCTAAGGATGTCTGGGTCAAGAAGAACGATGTTGTCTTGCCAGCGCATATGGTTAGGTAGCGTCCCGGGGGGTTATATTTTTGCCTCATGGCTTGCAGTTTGTGCCGATGAAAGTCTAAACAAGAAACAGAAATGTATAAACCGAGGGGCTACGGAGTACGGCTCATTCGGCTTGACACAGAGGGGAGCGGGAGATATAAATACTCGTTAGAGAATTATATAATGTTGCCGTTGGTGACCTGAGATGGAACTATCTGCAAAGGAATATAAAGCCACGCTCGGCGAGAAGGAAGCTTTTTTAGTGAGATCGCTTGCCGAGGAGAGGAGGACGGTCTTCGAGTTAGAGGACGCTTCGCGCCTGCTCGGGCCCGGCGCGAAGAAGGTTGTGCATAGGCTCGCCCTGAAAAGGTGGGTTCTGCCTCTGAAGCGGGGCCTTTACGCCATCGTCCCGCTCGACGTTGGCGTGAAGGGAGCGGATGCTTTCGTTGTTCACAACTTCGTCATCGCCTCGCTGCTGGCCGAGCCTTACTACGTCGGGTACTGGTCGGCGCTGAACCATCACGGCCTGACGGACCAGATTCCCAGGACGACCTTCATCGCCACGACGAAGGCGAAGCACCCCGTGGCGGTGATGGAGTCCCAGTACTACTTCATCAAGCTGGCGAGGCGGAAGTTCTTCGGGTGGGAAGCGGTCGAGATAGAGGACCGGACGGTGCGGATATCGAACCGCGAGAAAACGGTGGCGGACTGCCTGGATCATCCGGAGCACTGCGGCGGGATAGAGCAGATTGCGCGAGCGATATACTTTTCTCACGAGGAGATCAACCTCGCCCGCGTCGTGCAGTACGCGAAGCGGATGGAGAACAACGCGATCATGAAACGCCTCGGTCACATTCTGGATGCGACCGGTCTCTTTGACAAATACGAGAAATTGTTCACCGGATACAGGCCCTCTGCGGGCTTCTCCAAGCTCGACACGCTCTCGCCGAGAATCGGGAAGCACAGCGCTCGCTGGGGGCTGCTGATAAACTACCGGCTCGACCCGGAGGGGTGGAGATATTGATCGACAGACGTGAGCTTCTGGCAAAAGCACGTGAGCGATGCTTGCCCCTTGCCATGATCGAGAAGGATTATGTCCTGGGGTGGGTTCTCTTCGGCTTGAGAGGCATTCGCGACCTTGTGTTCAAGGGCGGGACGGCTCTCGCAAAGGTGTACTTTCCCGAAACCTGGCGTCTGTCAGAGGATCTGGACTTCGTCACGACGCCGGAGAAATGGAACGATCTGCCTGAGCGGATTTCTCGCGGACTGGACCTGGCAGCACGCAAGAGCGGGATAGAACTGACCATAAAAAGCCAGCACTCCATTCCAGAGTACCTGCAACTGAAGATTCAGTATTCCGGCCCCCTCGGCAAAAACTGGCTGAAGGTTGATGTTACGCCGGAACCGCCCGAGGGCAAGGTCCTGTCGAAGCCGCTGTCCCGCTCGTACTCGGACTATCCGCCTTTCAGAGTCAGGGTCGAGAGTCTCGAAGAAATATTCGCCCAGAAGTTGCGAGCACTGGTCGAGCGAAAGAAGGTGCGTGATTACTACGATATTTGGAAGATGTGCGGGCTGAGAGTCAACCGGGCGGAGGTTGCGAGGCTTTTTCGCGGGAAGTTGAGAATGAGAGGGACGGCCTGGCGCGGGTTGCAGAGTATCTTTCCGGCTGACCTGGAGGCAATCCTGGCGGGATACTGGGAAAGGGAACTTGGACGGCTCGTCTGGCCGGTGCCTGAGATGGACGCGGTGCTTGGAGAACTGAAAGGTGCGCTTCACTGGTTGAGAGGCTGAACCGTGGACGGCTCCAACGTATAAGGGATACACTTCGCATGATCAAGACGAAATCAGTGTATGATCCGGCTGGCAAGTCGGACGGAGAAGGGATTCTGGTCACCCGGTTCCGGCCTTGGTGGATTCCTAAAAAGAAGTTGCTGGTGTCGGGATGGATGCGCAATCTATCGCCGAGCGCCGAGCTACTGAATCTCTGGAAGGACGGCAGAATCTCTTGGGAAGAATACGCGGCGCGCTACAACAAGGAGATGTCAGCTCAGCGAACCGAAATAGAGGAACTCGCGGAGAAGGCTCGACGGGGAACGATAACCTTACTCTGCTTTGAGCGTGAGGACGATCCTTGCTGCCACAGACACCTGCTCAAGAAAATGATCGAAGGAAAGCACGTCTGTTAAATCTGATTGGGCCCCCCGTTATACTCTGCAACGAGAGCTGGGGACCCTTTATGACTCCGACGCAAGGTCCTATGTGTGGCGCTATGCACTTTCCCCTTGACCCTCGTCTTGTTTGTACTCGAAATCCATCGCGGTGATGACATACCTTTGACAGCCTTGATACAGTAACCATGCATCGTTGTCGCGTTTGTCCTCTGTGGAAATGTCATGGCCTCTGAACAGGACAATGTTCGCACCGTCTCTTTTCATGGCGCTCTTGAATATCAGGCCGTCTATGCGGTAGTTAGGGTGGAAGCGGATGAACTCTGTCAGAACCTGGGTAGGGACATATTCGGTATCTGCCTCAGAGGGGCGCACCGGCCTTGCGATCTCAAATGAGAAATCTGACAGGAAAGGTTTGACGTACTCTTCCTCGACAAGGTTGTAGGCGTCGTTAAAGATGTTTATTGGTTCCTCAGCGAGAGAAGAGGTAGTGTACTTAAAAGTGTGTAAATTTTGCGTAAGAGAAAGAGAAGGGTGTATTCTCCCCTCAAAAACGAAACGAGAAGTTTAAGGCTTAAGAAGGGAGGCTACACCCATGGTGAAGGAACTTGA